>Ga0256842_1001890_pt1 | contig 15982 bp, 14 predicted proteins | sample 4559240metaG_FD_185973 | JGI IMG/M metagenome (GOLD analysis project Ga0256842, IMG submission 185973) | Hydrothermal vent microbial communities from Guaymas Basin, Mexico - 4559-240 | ecosystem: Environmental > Aquatic > Marine > Hydrothermal vents | place: Mexico: Guaymas Basin | collected...
CAAGAGTTCAAAAAGTTTATTGATCAAAAAGTAGAAGATTTTAAATGAAAAAATTAATACCTAGTTTTATTATAGCTTTTACAGATATACTATCTTTAATAATTATATTTTTCCTAGCTGTAGATATTAGAATAAAATTAGAACAATTTGGATTGCCAATTTTTAAGATTATAGATTTATCTCAATTTATATTTGTTATTTTAATCTTATTTATTTTAATGTTTTATGAAAAAATATATATAATAAGATACGATTTTTGGCAAGATATTTATAAAGTTTTAAAAGCTACTTTTTTAGGATATTTATTGACTTTATCATTACTTACATTAACACAAACAAATTTAGAATATTCACGAATTTTTTTAACAATATATTTTCTTTTGGTTGCTATATTATTACCCATTTTTAAAAGATATTCAAAAAAAATTATATTTTATTTTGATTATTGTAAAAAATCAACTTTAATTGTTGGTGATGCTACTAAAATGGAGATAGTAAAAAAAGAATTGCAAGATAATTGGTACTTAGGTATGATATATAAAGAGATCAATTACAATACAGTTATAATTATCTCTAAAAATATACCAAAAGATAAACTAAATAGCTTAGTTGAAACATACCTTCACAATTATAGTGAAGTATTTGTAATGCCATATCTTAGTGATATTAATTTTATACATTCAAATATTTTAGAATACTCAAATATAAGACATAACACTATTCAAATAGAGAATAAATTATTAAATAAAAAAAATATATTTATAAAAAATAGTTTTGATAAAATTATATCTATTTTAATCTTACCATTTTTTATCCCCTTGCATTTTTGTATTTTATTATTAATAAAATTAGATTCAAAAGGTAGTGCTATGTTTGTACAAAAAAGATTAGGTAAAGATGATAAGGATTTTTTTGTTTATAAATATAGAACAATGTATACAAATGGAGATAAAATCTTAGAAACTTATCTAAAAAATAATCCAAATGAACTAGAATATTACAATAAATATCATAAATACCAAAACGATCCTAGAGTTACAAAAATAGGCAAAATATTAAGAGCTACATCACTAGATGAATTACCACAAATATTAAATATTTTAAAAGGTGAAATGAGCTTAGTAGGACCTAGACCATATATGTTAAGTGAAGCAACCAAACTAAAAGATAATAAGAAATATATTTTAAAAGTAAAGCCAGGTATTACTGGTCTTTGGCAAGTAAGTGGTAGAAATAATCTTACATTTTCTCAAAGAAATCAATTAGAGATTTGGTATATTAAAAATTGGTCTTTATGGGCAGATATTGTTATTCTTATAAAAACTATTAAAGTGGTTTTAAATAAAGTAGGTGCAAAGTAAAATAGTATATTTACTATTTTACTATTGTATATTGTTCCATAACTTTTTCTATTTTTTTCATATTTTCATTACTTGGTGCTACAAGTGGTAGTCTATATTCAAGTGTATCTATAAGCCCTGCTATATACATAGCTGCTTTAATTGGTATTGGGTTTGATTCACAAAAAAGTACACTATTTATATTATAAAGCTTATTATTTAACTCTTTTGCTATTTTAAACTCACCATCAAGTGCAGCATGTACTAATGAACTTTTCATATCAGGTAATAAATTTGCAGTAACAGAAGTGATTCCAGCTCCACCATTTGCTAAAATAGGATAATCTATAGCATCATCTCCACTTAATACCTTTAGATCAGGTCTTTGTGATAAAAGCTGAGTTACTCTATCTAAACTCCCTGTTGCTTCTTTTACACCATATATATTTTTACAATCATCAAAAAGTCTTATTACTGTTGATGCTGTTATATCTACTCCTGTTCTTCCTGGTACATTATATAGCATAAAACCTAAATCTGGTACTGCATCGGCTATAGTTTTATAATGTTGGTAAAGTCCCTCTTGAGAAGGTTTATTGTAGTATGGAGATACACTAAATATAGCATCAACTTCACATTTTTGAGCATGCTTTGCAATATCTACAGCTTCTGCAGTTGCATTACTTCCAGCACCAGCTAAAACTTTTGTATTTGTATTTTTACACACCTCTACTGCTATTTCTATACATCTTTTATGCTCATCATGAGTAAGTGTTGCACTCTCCCCTGTTGTTCCTACTGGACATACTGCATCTATACCATTATCAATTTGTCTTTGAATAAGTTTTGCATAAGTTTGTTCATCTAGGTTACCATTTTTAAATGGTGTAATTATAGCTGTGGTTGCTTTTGTTACTATTGTCATTGTTTATCTTCCTTTTGTTTTAGTATAACTGTTGTTGAGTTATCTTTTGTTAAATATTTTTTTGCTACTGTAATTATATCAGATATTTTTAATTTTTCAATATTTTGTTCATATTCTAAAAGAGGTTTTATATCTCCTCGTGCTAAATAACTTCCATAAAGTGAAGCTACAGAGCTACTACTTTCAAGTGAAAATATAAAATCAGCTTTTGTATTATTTTTAATTTTTTCTATTATACTTTTTTTAATATCTCCATTTTGAATCTTTTTTATCTCTTGCCAAATTAATTTTTCAACTTTTTGTGCATCAACACCTGGATTACACACAGCTAAAAACATAAAAACTCCAGGATCTTTTAACTCCATATTATAAGCATAAATAGTATTTACAAGCTGTTTTTGATCTATTAAAAGCTCATTTAAAACACTACTTTTTCCACTACTTAAAAGTTCACTTAAAGCAGATAATGCTACTTGATCTTTATCTTGAAAATTTGGTATATGAAAATTTATAGCTATAATTTGAACTTGTGATTCTTTGTGTATAATGATCTTTTTTGCACCATCTTGTTTTGGTTCTATTGTATGTATAGATTGTGGTATATTTTTTGATGGTTTTATATCTTTAAAATATTTTTTAGCATCTTTAAAAACTTTATCTTTATCTATATCTCCTGCTACTATTACAACTGCATTATTTGGTGCATAATATAGTTTATGAAACTGTTTTATATCAGTTATAGACCAACTTTTTATATCACTCATAAAACCTATAGGAGTCCAATGATATGGATGGTATGCAAAAGTATTATTAAACAATTTAAAATACAAATACCCCGTAGGGTTATTGTCTGTTCGCCATAATCTCTCTTCTGCTACTACATTTCGTTCTGGTTGAAACTCTTTATCTTTTAAGTTTAAATTTTCCATAAGTTCAGCAAAAAGTCCAAGAGATTTACTAAGATTTTTACTACTAGATTTTATAAAATAATGGGTATAATCAAAACCAGTAGAGGCATTGTTTACCCCTCCAAAACTTTTTACAATAGTATCAAACTCTCCAGCTTTTAAATTTTTTGTTGATTTAAAGTTTAGGTGTTCTAGCATATGGGCTATTCCACTTTTACCCATAGTTTCATTTCTACTTCCAACTTTATAAAAAATATCAGTAGTTATAACATTTGTGTCATTATCCATAGGAATTGCAACAACTTGCAATCCATTATCCAAAGTTGTTTCATAATATTTTGGTAAATCTGTATCTGTAGCCATTAGGTTTCCTAAAAGTAATATTGTTGGTATTAATAATTTATATATTTTCATAAATAAATTATAACAAATTAAACCTTTATTGTACTAGTTATAAATTGAGATTTTAAGAGTTAAGTTTATATTGTAGATAAAAAGAAGTAAATTTTATAATAAAAAAAGTGACTATAAAAATTTATAGTCACTTTAAAGTTCTAGTAAAGACCAAATCTTTGACCATCTTTCATTTTATATAACACTCTAAAGTTATCATCTAAATCATAAAATACTTTAAATATCTCATCACTATCTTTTAAAAGTGTTAAAGCCTCATCTATCTCCATAGGTTTGTATGATTCTGGTTTCATAGGAACAATCTCTGAGTCTATTTTTTCTAACTCTTTTGCTATTTGATCTTCTTCCTCTTGAATAACAATTTCAGATAATTTTGTTGCATCGTGTGCTTTAATTTTATCAGCATGTCGTCTTAAAATCTTACAAACTCTATCTGTAGCTATATCTATAGCACTATGAAGATCTTGATCTTTTTGTTTTACAACAATAGTATCTATATTTGCTACATTTAAAACATATTCAAATGTTATTAAATTTTTTCCATGCTTTTGCTCTTGTGAGATTATCGCATTTACAGATATAATATCTAAATTATATTTTTTTAATGTATCTATTGTACTTTCTATATGAGATTTTAACTCATCTGTTAATGTAATTTTTCTTCCAACAATACTTATATTCATAAGATACTCCTTGTATTTTAAGTTAAAGTAATTGTAGCATAGGTTATTTTATGATATCTTTAAACTGATTTTTTAATTTAGAAATATCATCATAACTAGTCATATCAAGTGTAATTGGTGTTATAGAAACATAATTATCTCTTATAGCTTTAAAATCACAATATTTTTTATCATTCTCTTGCCATAAAAGTGGGTGAAGCCCTATCCAATATACCTCTTCACCCCTTGGACTTCTATATCTATGTAGATCATCTCCATACTCTCTATACCCTGCATTTGTTATTTTTATACCTTGACAATTTACTATACTAATAGGTGGAATATTGATATTTAAAAGTTTTCTTTTATCTAATGGAAATTTATCTTCAAATATCTTTTTTACAATATTCTGTATAGTCTTAGATGCTAATTCATACTCCCATGCAGATCTATTTATTTTTATTTTTTCATCAATTACTTGAGATATAGCAATAGATGGCACCCCTTGAAGTACCGCCTCACTTGCAGCTCCTACTGTACCACTATAAGTTATATCTTCGCCCATATTTGAGCCTATATTTATACCACTTATTACTAAATCTGGTTTATTATTTTCAAATAAAGAGTTCAAAGCTACAAATACACAATCTGTAGGTGAACCATCATCAAGCTTATAAAAATCATCATCTACACTTAAAAGCTTCATAGGATAAGTAAGGGTCATACTGTGTGATGATGCAGATTTTTCATTTGCAGGTGCAACAACAGTAATATTTGCCAATGGTTTTAAAGCCTCTACTAATTTTAATAAACCTTTACTTGAAAATCCATCATCATTTGTTATTAATATATTTTTTTTCATATAATTATTTTAAATTATCTAAAAGTTCTATAAAATTTGGAAAAGATGTATCTATACAAGCTGTATCTTCTATATCCATATTAGATAAAAGTCCAGCTATTGCAAAACTCATAGCTATTCTATGATCTCCATAAGAGTTGATTGTAGCACTTTGTAGCACACCACCTTCTATAGTATAGCCATCTTCAACTTCACTACATTTTATACCACAAAGCTTTAGATTTTCTACTACACTAGTAATTCTATTGCTCTCTTTTACCCTTAACTCTTTTGCATTTTTTACAACACTTGTACCATCTGCTATACTCATAGCAATAGCTAAAGCTGGAAGCTCATCTATAAGCCATGCTATATTCTTCTCTACAGTTATAGCTTTTAAACTATTGTACTGTACTACTATATCACCTATTGGTTCATATATATCTTCATATTTAATATACTCTATTTTAGCACCCATTTTTTCTAATATTTTATATGCTTCTATTCTTGTTGGATTTAATGTTACATTTTTAAGTACAACTTTACTATTTGGCACAATAGAGGCTGCAACTGCAAAAAAGAATGCACTAGATGGATCTGTAGGTACTGTAATATTAAGAGGTTTTAACTTACCTTTTAATGGTTGGATTTTTATCCAACCATCTTTTTGTGTAGTTATATTAGCTCCCATACCATTTAACATTCTTTCTGTGTGATCACGACTTAAAAGGTTCTCTTTATAGTATGATATATCTTCACCTTGAATAGCTGCTAAAATAAGAGCTGATTTTACTTGTGCTGAGTCTATTGGACTATGATATTTAAAAGATTTTAACTTACTACCTCGTATATGAAGTGGAGCTTTATTTCCATTTTCTCTACCATCTATTTTTGCACCTACAGATTTTAGAGGAACTACTACTCTATTCATAGGTCTATTTCTTAAATATTTATCTCCTGTTAATACAAAACTACCATCAATACCAGATAAAAGACCTGTATATAGCCGCATACCTGTCCCTGCATTTCCACAATCTAATATATCATCTGGTTCAGTTAAATTTTTTGGAGGTGTTATAGTGATAATCTCTCCATCATCTTCTATTTTAGCACCTAATTTTTGAGCAATTTTAAGACTATCCATAGTATCTTCACCACGAAGATAATTTTTTATAATAGACGGCTGATCGCTAAGTAAACTAAACATAGCACATCTATGAGATATAGATTTATCCGAAGCTATATTACTAATAGTCTTATCAAATGGCTTTTTTAGTTTTTTTATAGTTAAATTTCCCAATTTTATCCCTTATTTTATAAATAGATCAAGTGCTTTTAAAACAACCAAAACTACCCCAGCACTTCCAATATACCACTTCATAGTACTATTTATAGACTCTTGTATCTCCCGTTTTGTCTGTTCGTTACTTGCAATTATTTTAGCTGTAAAGCTATCAAACTTACCATATAGATCTACTTTTAATAGCTCAAATTCACCTTTTAAGCCATTAAACTCACCTTTTAAGCCATTAAACTCACCTTTTAAACCATTAAATTCACCTTTTAAACTTGCCACATCTGCTGTAACTTCATCTAATTTTTGATCAAGATGATTTATATGGTTATATTGTGATTTTAGTAAAAGAGTATTTATATCTTCTTGAGTTAATGGCTCTTTTCCATTTGCAAATTTTTCCTCTATTTGTTTTACTCTTGGAGTTATCATCTCTATTAACATATCATCAACTCTTGTTTTATTCATCTATAAATTCCCCCTTTACTAAAATATATTTTATCTTAAATTTATATTTAATTTTTCATTCAACTCTTTAACTATTTTATCCATTATATTATTTATAAACTCTTCATCCATAGTTTTTTCATCTGATTGAAGAACAAATTTTATAGTTAAACTTTCATTTTCACCTAAAGTTTTATCATTGTATATATCTATAAGGTTAAATTGAATTATCTCTTTTATATTAAGTTTAGTTATTAAACTTTTTATCTTTTTATATTGCATATCTTTTGGTGCTACGATACTTAAATCTCGTTTTGAAGATTGAAATTTTGATATATCTTTTGCAAAAATAGTATCACAACTTAACTTATCAAAATCGATCTCGGCTATAAATGTATCATCATCTATATCAAAATCTTTTGCAACACTTGGATGCAATTTATATATAATTCCTACTATAGTATTATTTAAAATTATATTTCCACTTTGATATGGATGTATAAATTCATTTGGCATATTTTTTAATGGTTCAATTGTAAAATCACCTACAATATTAGATATTTTTTGAGCAAAATCAAAAAATTCTATTTTTAAAGGTTTTGCACCATTGTGTACCATCTCATTTTCTTTATAACCACTAAAAATAAAGCTTAATTTTTTTGATTCTACTCTATTTTTATCAAAAACTGTTCCATATTCAAAAAATGCAATAGACTTAAAACCTTGCTTTACATTTGAAGAGACTGCTTGTACGAGATTTAAAGCTAATGTTGTTCTAAAAGTATTTAGCTCATTTACAATAGGATTTAATATATCTTTTTTATCTGCTACAGTATCAAAACCATATTTTGTTAAAAGCTCTTTATTTGTAAATACATAAGTAACTGTCTCAAAAAATCTATTTGCTATAGCTTTTGTTCTTAGATGATTTTTTAATTCTAATTGTATAGAGGTTTTATTTTCTCTACTTATCTCTTGAATTAATAATGGTTTTGACTCAATATTATCAATACCTATAATTCTTACAATCTCCTCTGTTATATCTGCTATATTTTTAATATCATGTCTAAAAGGTGGAATAAGAAGTGTTAAAGTATCTGTAGTACTACTTTTTAACTCAAAACCAAGTGATAATAAAATAGTAGATATTTTACTTTTTCCTATTTCTTGTCCTATAATATTATTTATAGTATCTATATTTACAGTTATTATATTTTCACTAATATTATTAATAAAATCTTTACTACCATTATAGATCAATGATCCATTTTTTGATAAAAAAGTGATTATACTATCTATTCCAAAATATAAGTTTGGTTCACTTCCTCTACTTGTTTTATAGTAGATATCTGCTGTTTTTTTCTTTGTATCAAAAACTTTTTGAGCCAACTCATCTGGTGATCTATAACTAGCTTCTATAATCACCTCATCACTCATATCTGTAATAGCCCCTAGATCAATACCTACTGTACTTAAAGGAACTTTACCTAAAACTATATCAAAACCATCTTTATCTTTTGTGATATTTAATGATATCATACCATTATCTTTATGTGTTGCTATAGCTTTTGTATATACATTTAGTATCACTCCTGTTGCATGAGTTATATAGTTTACTGATCTTTCTATATCTGTTTTTTTAAGATCCATAACAATTGCTACTCTTAAAGTATATAACAATGGTAAACTAAAATTTGTAATATCAGCAGCTTTATAAACAAGATTTGATTCACAAGAGCCATCATAATTTACCTCAAGAACTTGACCTATACCTTTATTGTTTGTTTCTATTTTTACATCAAGTTTTGCCAATGGAAGTGAAAAATATGTTGAAAGCTCTCTTGCTACTCCAAATATACTTAGACAATCACCTCTATTTGCAGTTAATTCTATCTCTATAATCTCATCATTTACTAAAGGATAACTGCTAAACTCTTTTCCAATAATAAGCTCACCTATAGAATCATCAAGTTCTAAAATACCATCATTTACTTTAGCAAGTCCAATTTCTGTAGAGCTACAAATCATACCATTTGATTCTACACCTCTTAGTTTTGCTTTTTTTATCTTAAAATCTTCCCCTAAAACAGCCCCAACAGTAGCAACTGGTACAAACTGATTAACAGCTACATTTTTAGCTCCACACACAATTTGCTCTATTTTAGATCCAATATCTACTTGACAAATATTTAATTTATCGGCATCTGGATGTTTTACTACTTCTAGGACTTTACCTACTACTACACCTTTTGGGATACTAATCTTAGATACACTATCTACTTCTAATCCTATAGAATTTAATGCACTACAGATATCTTCTGTAGATATATCTAAAATATCTATATACTCATTTAACCACTGTTTTGTAACTATCATCTAAACTGTCCTAATAATCTAATATCACTTTCAAATAAAGATCTTAAATCTCCAATTTTATGTATAAGCATAGCAAATCTTTCTATCCCTAAACCAAAGGCATATCCACTTACATTTTTATATTCTACTGCATCAAATACATTTTTATCTACTATTCCACATCCTAAAACTTCAAGCCATCCTGTATGTGAGCATACTCTACACCCTTTACCATTACAAAAGATACAAGATATATCTACTTCAGCACTAGGCTCTGTAAAAGGGAAAAAAGATGGACGAAATCGTACATCTACATCACCAAACATATATGTTAAAAACTCCTCCATTACAAACTTTAAATTTGCAAAAGAGACAACACCATCTTTTTCTACAACAAGACCTTCTATTTGATGAAACATAGGAGTATGCGTAATATCAAAATCTTTTCTAAAAACAGTCCCTGGAGCTATCATACGAATAGGTGGTTTACTGTTTTGCATAGTTCGTATTTGAACTGGACTTGTATGGGTTCTTAAAACCATAGAATCTTTACAATAAAAAGTATCTTGCATATCTCTTGCTGGATGGTAAGCAGGAAGATTTAATGCTTCAAAATTATGAAAATCATCTTCTACTAAAGGACCATCTTCTACTGCAAAATTAAGGTTTTGAAAATATCTAATAATTTTATCCATGGTATCCATTACAGGATGATAAGCTGCTGTTGCACTATCTGGAGTAAATTTTGTAACATCTATTTTTGTAGCTTCTAACTCTTTTTGTAGTGCTTGTGCCATAAGGATAGTTTTTTGATTTTCTATCTCTTGATTTATATCTGATTTTTGTTTATTCAGATTTTGTGCAAACTCTTTTTTTTGCTCATTTGGTATAGTTTTCATTTTGGCAAATTGCTGTGTTAAAACACCTTTTTTTCCTAAGAGATCTACTCTTATATCCTCTAACTCTTGTAACGATAAGCTAGCTTTTATTTTTTTTAACCAATCTTTCAAATATGACCCCTAATATATTAATATTGTGCGATTATATCCAAAAATTTATTAGAATTTGGTTATACTTATAAAAAATTATTTTAAAAGGAAAAAAATATGTGTTTATTTTGCAAAATAATCAAAGGTGAAATTCCAAATAAAACAGTACTAGAAGATGAGCAATTTTTAGCTTTTGAGGATATAAATCCACAAGCGAAAATTCATGTTTTAATAATACCAAAAATTCATGTAGATTCATTTAATGAGATTAGTTCAGAACTTATGAAAGATATAACAAGTTTTATCCAAAAAGTTGCAGCTACTTTAGGTGTTAAGGAAAAAGGGTATAGACTTATTACAAATATTGGTCAAGATGGTGGTCAAGAGGTAAAACATATACATTTTCATCTACTAGCAGGTGAACAACTAGGTGCATTAGTATAATGCAGATTTTTGGAAAATACAAAATTGTACATGATCTTGAATATTTAGTAAAAACATATATCTATATAAATAAAGATCTTGATGAAAAATTAGAAACTAAAGAATTAGAGCTACTGTTAAAGAAAAAAAATAAAAATGTAGCAGGGACTATCTTTTTATATAATCCTTTTTTATATCCTATAGGGTATAAATCAGATCAAAAGCTTCAAGATCAAGAGTTTAGTTTCAATAATAAATTTACAGAAATAGAACCAAATAGTGAGATAAGAATAATCTCAAAAGGTTTAAAAAATAGATACAAAGGTAAATTAATAGAGGTAAAATATCTTTTTAATTATATAAAAGATAATATCCAACCTACATCTGCTTTAGAGGTATTTGATATGGATTTGGAAAAAATAAATACAAATTTATTGACTGTTTTTGCAAAAAATGACAACTATCATGATTATAAAAATATAAGCTACAATGGTAAATTTATCTTTTTTGCTTGGGGGCATAAGTTTGATAAACACCATCCAAATATATCATTATATGCATCAAATATTGCTCAATGGGCAAAAAAACAAGGCAAAGAGATATCATTTATATATGATGGGGTAACAGATGAAGAAAAAAGTTTTGAATATACAAGATTTATAGCTCCTGTTGCTTTTGGAAAGCTAAAAGATATTCTTCCATTTGCTATAGAAAAAGTATTTTCACAAGAAACTATTAAACCAATTTCTATAAAAAATATGTAGCTATTTTAAATAAGACTATTTTTATCTTATTTAAGTTATACTTACAAAAATTAATATAAAGGCTAGATTATGAATGTATATTTAGACAATAATTCTACAACAAAACTAGATCCAAAAGTAAAAGAGATCTTATGTGAAACAACTGATATATTTGGAAATGCAAATGTAATTTACCAACAAGGTATAGATACAAGAGCAAAATTAAATGAAGCTTATGATACTATTTATAATAGTTTAAATGCTAGTGATAATGATGATATTGTTTTTACAAGCTCAACTACTGAGGGAAATAATGCAATTATAAAAACATTTTTAGATATGTTTTTAAAAGGTAGTGGAAAAAATCATATAATATCTTGTGTTGCAGAACACTCAAGTATAAAAGCACCACTTTCATATTGTAAAAGTTTTGGTATGGAGGTAACTTATCTAGAAACCGATAAAAATGGGTTGATAAATTTAGATGAGTTAAAAGCAGCTATTACAGAAAAAACTGCACTTATATCTATACTTATGGCTTCAAATGAAACAGGAGCTATCCAACCTATAAAAGATATTGCAAAAATTGCAAGAGGTGCAGGAGTGCCTTTTCATAGTGACGGAGCTCAAGCTATAGGTAAAATAAAAGTAGATTTAACAGATCTTGATGTAGATTATTTTACTTTTTCAGCTCATAAATTTCATGGTCCAAAAGGTATAGGTGGAGTTTTTATAAAAGCTAATGCTCCATTTGTACCATTAGTTCATGGATCTAAAAATGTGATGGGTGGTAAAAGAGCAGGAAGTATATATAACAATGGTATTTTTGCTATGGCAAAAGCTATAGAGATGGCAAATAATGATATGAATATAGCATATATGAAAAACCATATAGGAGCTTTAAGAGATAAACTTGAAGAGTTAATTTTAAGTATTCCAGATACAAAATCTTATGTACCAAAAGATAAAAGATTGAACAATATTGTTGTAGCTTCTTTTAAAGGTATAGAGGGTGAAGCGATGCTTTGGGATATGTACCAAAATGGTATATCTATCTCAACTGGAAGTAGCTGTAGTAGTGAAGATCTTGAAGCTAGTGCAGTTGTTGAAGCACTAGGGGAGGAAACTGCCATTGCAAATGCAACAGTGATGTTTGCACTTAGTCGCTTTACAACACATGAAGAGATAGAGTATATTATGGAAAAATTACCAAAAATAGTAGAGAGAATCAGAGGTATATCTATGACATATGCAAAACAAAAAGCTTTTAGTGCATATGTAGAAGAACATTAAAAAAAGGAGAAAACTAAAATGGCACGAAATGATTTAGTAAGTGGAAATGTATGGGAACAATACAGTAAAAAAGTTCAAGATCGTATGAATAATCCTGTAGCTTTAGGTGAACTAACACAAGAGGATGCAAAAAGATTAGGCGGAAAACTAGTAGTTGCTGACTTTGGAGCTGAGTCTTGTGGAGATGCAGTACGACTTTTTTGGGTAGTAGATGAAAAAACAGATAAAATTTTAGAAAGTAAGTTTAAATCTTTTGGATGTGGAACTGCTATTGCATCTAGTGATGCTATGGCAGAGCTTTGTGTGGGTAAAACAGTAGATGAAGCAACACATATAACAAATACAGATGTAGAAGCATTTTTAAGAGATGATGAAGATACTCCAGCAGTTCCTCCTCAAAAAATGCACTGTAGTGTTATGGCTTATGATGTTATACTTGAAGCTGCTGCTCAATATAAAGGAGTAGATAGAGAAGCTTTAGTAAATTCTGATATTGTATGTGAATGTGCAAGGGTAACAAAACAAGAGGTGATCGATGCTATACGAACTCATGATATAAAAGAGGTAGAAGATATTATCAAGATCACTAAAGCTGGAGCATATTGTAAATCATGTATAAGACCTGGTGGTCACGAACCAAAAGATATATATCTTGTAGATATCTTAGCAGATGTTAGAGCTCAATTAGACCAAGAAAAAAGAGAAACAGCAGCAGATGCAAGCCAAAATGGAGATTTAACTTTTGATAAGATGACAATAGTACAAAGAATCAAAACCGTAGATGCTATAATAGATGAATATATAAGACCTATGCTTGTTATGGATGGTGGAGATATGGAGATTATTGATATAAAAGAGAATCTTCCTTATTATGATATATATATTAGATATTTAGGTGCTTGTGGATCTTGTGCTAGTGGATCTACTGGGACACTTTATGCTATAGAGGCTACTTTAAAACAAAAAGTAGATGAAAATATAAGAGTACTACCTGTATAAAATATACTAAAGTAACTATAAAAAATTTATAGTTACTTCTCTTTAATAAATTCTAAAAAGAAAACCATAAATATACCTAATATTATAGATGTTATAAAAGCTACTATTACTATTAAAGCTCGTTTTGGTTTTGATTTATCTTTTATATATGCTACTTGTGGTTTTGTAAATTGTTTTACATTGTAAAGCTCATTTGCCATTGATAATACTTTTTTTTGTATAAGTGATGATGCTAATTGACCTAATTGTTCTTTCATTGCTACTTCATCTATCAATTGCATCTCTTTTGTGTAGTAATCTATTTGCTTTTGTGTATCTCTCATCTCTACTTCTCTTAAATGAGTAGTTAACTCTTTTAGATATATCTGTACTAACTCTTTTGCTAAATATCTATCATAACTTTGGGCACTTAGTGTTATTATACCACTTTTTTTATCAGAAGATATAGACACTGTTTTTAATATAGTTTTATATGTTTCAAATAAAAGCTCCTCTTTTGATACAACCTCTTTAGTTGTATTATTTTTATGAAAAAACTTATAAATATCATCTATACCCATAGCAAAAACTAGATTTTCCTCTTTTGGAATTATCTTTTTTATTAAATCATATTTTTCTATAACTTTTTTTTGAAACTCAAAATCATTTAAAATTGTATTAAAAGATGTAACAGTATCTATATCTCCACTACTACTACCTAAGCTAATACCAGCCATACCCGCTAATGCACCTAAACCACCTAAAGATGGTTTATTTTGTGTTTGAGGAACTAGTGATGTTTCAGACTTATAACTATTTGGTAAAGAAAGAGTATATACTATACTTAAAGATGTAATAATAAATGTAAAAAATATAATTTTTAGTTTATTTTTCCAAATAGTTGAGAATAACTCTCTTAAGTCTATCTCATCCTCTTGGATATAGCTCTCTTGGGCTGATATATTTTGCATTATAATGCCCCAACTGTATTAAGAGATGCTGCTGTTATAGCTAATTGGTAAACTATTTGACTTACCTCTTTCCATACCAATATATTTGAAACTTTATTTACTTTCATTGGTACAACTATAGTAGAACCTGCTTTAACCTTACTGGTTGAAAGAAAAAGTGAATTCAACTCAACTTTTTTTGCTTCTCCATTTGCCATAATCATATATACAGAATCCTCATCTGCACTTTGAGTCATACCACCTGCTTTTGTTATATAATCATTTACTAAAAATTTATCTGAATATATAAAACTACTTGGATTCATAACTTCACCATACACAGATACTGTATCATTAAAACTAGGTATAACTAACATATCTTTATCTTCTAATCTTATATCGTACGGAGTTGTTTTAAAATTTTGTAAATTTTTATCAAGATATACTACAAGCCTACCTAATGCTTTGTACTCTTGCATCTGTTTTTCAAGCATTGTTACAACACTGGTTAACTCTTGAGAACTTTTCTTTTGAGTACCTATCTCATTTGAATTAGCTGAAATAAATGTTATTTGTTGTTTTAATTTAAACATCGCCTCTTTCATCCGTTTTTCTTCATTTTCTTTTATAGATTTTCTTGTAAAAACTGCACCTTCTATAAAAGCTTCAGAAGTAAAGCCACCTGCTCTTTGTATAACATCAGATAGTTTTTCACCTGTTTTTATATTGTAAACACCAGGAAATTTAACTTCACCTTTGAGTATAACTGTTTTTGCATCGTACCAATTTGGAATAGTAAAAATATTTATCTCATCATGTGCTTTTAATTTAAAATCTTTATTTAATGCTTTTTGAAGATCATATTTTTTTATATCTCTTACCCTTTCATTATTTTTAATTTTATATCTTACTAATTCAAATTTTTGTCTATATGCTTTTTCTGTCATACCACCAGCTAAATTTAATAGCTCTTTTAAAGTTGTATTATCATTTATAAAATAACTACCTTTTTTATAAACTTCTCCTGTTATAGTTACTTTCATCCTTGGGTGAGTATCAAAATAGTTATAAAACTCTATCTCATCAAATGGTTTTAAAACAAAATTATCAGTAGCAGATAATAAAAAAATACTTTTTGTATTATCTGAGTTTCTTATAAGCTTGATTTTTGTTTTATCTACTAAAAGTGCTTCCCTATCCTCTATATTAAAACTAACCTCTTTTGTATTTTCTTTATCTTTTTTATCTTCTTTTATCTTCTGTTTATTTGTATTGTATATTTCACTTCTAAAAGTGATCATATTAAACAGCTGAGATACTGTCATACCATCAAAGTATTTATATTTTTCCATATCACCTTTTATAACTTTACCATATACTAGGATATAAGGTTTTTCTTTTATATCATAGTTATTAAAAA
>Ga0256842_1001891_pt1 | contig 15979 bp, 11 predicted proteins | sample 4559240metaG_FD_185973 | JGI IMG/M metagenome (GOLD analysis project Ga0256842, IMG submission 185973) | Hydrothermal vent microbial communities from Guaymas Basin, Mexico - 4559-240 | ecosystem: Environmental > Aquatic > Marine > Hydrothermal vents | place: Mexico: Guaymas Basin | collected...
TCTCTGTTTCAATAAGCTTTCTAACTCTCGGCTGATACTTCCCTGGATAGCCACCAATATGAGTCATTAATACTTTTACATTTTCTATTGTGAAAATCTGATTTTCAGGCATGGCCTCATGATATGTAGGTCCATCAATATTACCATATACACCTTTAATTATTGGGCAGATAGCTTTAAGCTCGTCATAAACCTCAATACTTCCCCAATCGCCAGCATGCCATATTTGATCGCAGTCTTTAAAGAAATCTTTAATACCCGATTTAAGAATTGAATGTGTGTCGGAAAGTAATCCTATTTTCATTGTTTATGTGATATGTCTGTTTAATGGTAGAAGGTTTGGTTTTAAAATGAATTAATCATTAACCACAAATCCTAGTTTCTTACCTTCTTCAATCATAAGTTGATGAGCAGCCTCGTAATTATTATCAATTTTGCCATCAAGTATAGCTTCACGAATAGTGTTTTTTATATCACCAATTGCTCGGCAAGGAGTTAAATTGAAGGTTTTCATTATTTCGTCACCATCTATTGGAGGTTGCCAATTTCGTAGTTTATCTTTCTCTTCAAGTTCAATTAGTTTTATTTGAACAAGCTCAAAATTTCTGTGGAATTTCTTTACCTTTCGCTCATTTTTAGAAGTAATATCTGCATGGCAAAGAGTCATCAGAGCCTCAATATCATTACTTGCTTCAAATAGTAGTCTACGAATTGCTGAATCGGTTACATGGTTTTCAATCAAGGAAATAGGACGTAAGTGTAATCTAACAAGGTTTTGAACAAAACGCATTTTCTCGTTCATTGGCAACTTCATTCTATTGAATATATCCGGAACCATTTTCGAACCAATAAACTCATGCCCATGAAAAGTCCATCCAAAACCTTTGACAAATCTTTTGGTAGAAGCTTTACCTATATCATGTAAAATTGCAGCCCATCGTAAGTATAAATTATTAGTATGCAGGCTAATATTATCAAGTACTTCAAGCGTATGGTAAAAGTTGTCCTTATGCGATTTACCTTCAATGGTTTTCACACCTTTAAGAGCTACTAATTCAGGAAAAATAATATCTAGAATACCCGTTTCGTCTAATAAATTGAAACCATAAGAAGGCTCAGGCGAAAGAATAATTTTATTTAATTCCGATGTTATTCTTTCGGTACTAATAATCTCTAATCTATCTTTATTTCTTTCCAAAGCCTTAAATGTTTCTTCTTCGATGGTGAAATTCAGTTGCGAAGCAAAACGAATAGCTCTTAGCATACGCAAAGGATCATCAGAAAATGTAATATCTGGGTCAAGAGGAGTTTTAATAATTCTATTATCTAAGTCATCAAGGCCCCCAAAAGGATCAATTATGGAATCAGTTTGCTCGCTTTTGAGCTCAATTGCCATAGCATTGATGGTGAAATCACGCCTGTCCTGATCATCCTGTAAGCTACCATCTTCAATAATAGGCTTACGCGAATTGCGACGGTAAGATTCTTTTCTAGCACCAACAAATTCTAGCTCTATACTGTCGTCATTATCATTAAACTTAACCATTGCGGTGCCAAAATTCTTAAACACAGTAAGCTTAGCCTTAAGTCTTTGAGATAAATTCTCTGCCAAAGCAATACCTGAGCCTTCAACAACAAAATCCATATCTGTAGACTCGCGATGCAAAAGCATATCTCGTACCCAACCACCAATAATAAATACTCTAATATCGAGTTCCTCGGCGCTTTTTACTATCTGTCGAATGTATTTTCGCTTTAATACATCCTCAATATTATCCTCTAATTTCATCACTGCAAAAATATCCTTTTTGTTTTAATAATCATATAAGTATATAATAATTTTTAATAGTTAATTAAAAGTATAAAATTCCTTTATAATATGGATAATAATTTATGTTTTTGGGATCTATAGAGGATTGGGTTAGCATATTATTATATTGTGGATAAATGCTATAGCGTCGGTGTCGCTTCGAGCGACGCCGACGCTTGTCTTGGAATTGTCTCATTCGCCAAATATAAATAATGCTTCGCCATATTTATAAAAACAATAGAAGAACGCAATTTATATTATAGACTAACGCTTTTTTATCTTATTTTTGACATAATCAAAACCAAAGCAGCATGGCAAAGCAAAAGAAACAGTTTATGAGTATGTCGCAGGCGACACAGTTGATGCCTCAAGAGGAGTTACTTATGATTAAAAAAGACTCTAGCAGATTTAGCATTGGCGTTCCTAAAGAGATTGCTTTTCAGGAAAAGCGTGTGGCAATAGTACCATCAGCAGTTTCGCTATTGGTAGAAAATGGTTTTGAAATTAGCGTTGAAAAGGATGCTGGTGTTAATGCTAGCTTTTCTAACGAGCAATATGCTGATGCAGGAGCAATACTTGTTGATAACTCAGAAGAGATTTTTCAATGTGATGTTATTCTAAAAGTAGCACCTGCTACTATGGATGAAATTGCTATGATGAAGAATCGAATTATCATTATTTCTGCTTTGCATGAGAGAGTACAAAGCAAAGACTATTATAGGTCATTAATGCAGAAAGGAATTACAGCTTTGTCATATGAGCATATTCGAAATAATACCAATGAGCATCCTATTTTACATTCTATATCCGAAATTGTAGGTTCTACTTCCATTCTACTTGCATCATCGTATCTTGCAGATTCAAAGTGGGGAAGAGGGAAGATGTTAGGAGGTTTTATTGGCATTAATCCTTCTGAAGTTGTAATACTAGGAGCCGGAGTTGTAGCTGAATCTGCTGCAAAAACAGCCTTGGGACTAGGTGCTTTGGTTAAAATGTTCGATAATTCAATTACAGACCTTAGGCGTTTGCAAAGCAATGTTGGCGCTAGCTTATACTCATCTATTGTACAGCCCAATGTTCTTAAAAACGCTTTAAAAACTGCTGATGTTGTTATTGGCGCAATCTATCTTAAAGATGGAAATTCTGCTCCAGTGGTTACTGAGGAAATGGTTGAAGGCATGAAGGAAGGTTCCGTAATTATAGATGTAAGCATTGATAAAGGTGGCTGTGTCGAAACTTCGAGAGTGACTAATCACGATAAGCCTGTATTCAAAAAACATGGTGTAACACATTATTGCGTTCCTAATATATCATCACGTACACCTCATACTTCTTCTTATGCGCTGAGCAATTATTTTGCACCATTCCTAATTCGTATGTTTGACGAAGGTGGTCTTAACCAGTTAATTATTAATGACGAAAGAATTAGAGCTGGTGCATATATCTATAATGGAAAACTTACCTTTAGAAATATTGCCGAACAATACGGAATGCATTTCCAAGATTTGAACCTTATGTTGGCAGCCTTTAGATAAGGGAGAAGGGAGAAAGGTGAAGAGTGAAGGTTTCTAAATTGAGAATTAAGAATTGAAAATTAAGCCCAGATAGTCATTGATATAGAAATACATGAGGCTGATTAATTTAAGAATTTCAATAAAAGAACGCAAGAAAGCCAAGCAATTAACCATTAATAATTAAGCCTTAATAATTAAAACTAATATTCCACACTAAATTCCGAGTTTTTCCAGTCGATAAATGGTTGGGTTTTAGTTTCCATTTTAATTATCTCTGTGGCAATGCTTCGGCTATTATAATCAAGATTTATTTCCTTATAAATAAAAGAATCATCGAAACCAACTTCGGCAGCATCATCTTTATCCGCAGCAAAGTATAAGGCCTTTGGGCGTGCCCAATATATTGCTCCTAAGCACATAGGGCATGGCTCACAGCTAGAGTATATTTCACAATCATCCAGCTGAAAAGTATTAAGCTCTTTGCAGGCATTACGGATAGCCGTAACTTCAGCATGTGCAGTGGGGTCGTTATATGTAGTTACATTATTTACACCAGTGGCAATAATTTCACCATTTTTCACTATTATAGCTCCAAAAGGTCCACCATTTCCACTCTTTACATTTTCACTAGCCAAGTCAATGGCTTTTTGCATGAATTCTTCTTTTGTCATCATATTATACTAGTTTTTACAAGGCATAAAAATGCCCAGAATATGACATCAAAGATATTACTATTCTGGGCTAATAATTATTTATTGTTTAATAAATTTTAGATTTGATATTATATCATCAGATTTCAATTTTATTAAATACATTCCTGAACTTAAATTTCTGATATCCAATTCCAAATTAGTTTGTCCTTGTGCAATTGTAGATTTATATACCAAAAGTCCTATTGAATTATATATCTCAAATTCATTATAATTAGCTTTGCCATCAATGCTAACATTGAATGAACCATCATTTGGGTTAGGAAATAGCTTATTATCAAAGTCATCTTCAACAGAATTAATAGCTGTAGCCAAACCGATAGTTACTGATTTGGTTTTAGAGGAAACTCCACAACCATTATTTACAGTAAGCTTTACATCAAAAGTTCCATTATTAATGAATAGGTGATTTGGATTTTGATTGTCGTTAGTCAATTGATCACCAAAATCCCAATTTACATTACCATTATTCTGAGAATTATTTGTAAAACTTACATAAGGGTCGTTATTACTAAGTGTAAAATCAGCAACAGGAGCAGCTGTATTAATAAATGCTGTAATCTCAACTCTATCACTATAGCAAGCATTTTCTTTTACTTCCCATTCGTAGAAATAGTAATAATAATTTAAAGGAGTAGAAGAAGCACTACTTTTATTAATACTTAAAATTCCAGGAATAGTATAAGGATAATTTATGCCTGAATTATGTCTCCAAAGATCTTTTCCTTGTAGTTGTAAGTCGTTTGCAATAGGTAAATCAAAGTCTAATATAACAGTATTCCAACCACTAACTAAAGATACATTTTTACTTTGCAATGTTGTTCCTCCAGAATTAAGAAGTTTAATTGTAGTATTACCAGAAGATAATGTATAAACTTTTACGCTAATTAATTTTGATGATTTATAAACATCAAAAATCAAACCTTGGTCATAAGCAAGTATACCGCCATTTGTTGCTGTAGCAGTCATACCGCCAGTTTGTGATACCTTTTCAATTGCGTTTTCTACCCAATATGATGTAGTTTGGCTTAAGTTAGGAGTTGTAAATACAACACCTGTATCTAGTAATGTATTAGATGTTTGGCTAGCAAACCATTTAACAAGTCCGTTGGCATAAGCCGATAATTGTACGCTACCAGTATTACATTGCGAAACCGATTGTACAGATGGTGTACTAGGCTTGTTTATGATAATGTAATTTGTTTTTGTAAGTTGATCGCTACCGTATGCATTAGATGTGCTAAGACTTACAGTATAAATACCATTTAGAGTATAATTATGTGTAGGGTTTTGCATAGTAGATGTATTCCCATCACCAAAATCCCATAAATAGCTTGTAGGTCCGTTTATAGTTGAGTTTGTAAAAGAAACCATACCAGTACAATTATTTGTATCACTTGTACTAAAAGCACAAACAGGAGCTGCAGCAACAAACTGACATTGCCAGCTTGCAACAAAACCATCATCTGTTACCATTTGATCAGTTTGCTGAACCAAAGTAATACTTCCACCTGTAGAAGTTATAGTTCCTCCATTTGGTAGATTATTACCATCGTAACTTCCAATTAATGTTGAGCTAGAAGTTGGGCCATCATATATCTTAAGATAATCATATCCTGATTCGAAACCGAATTGTGTAAAATTAAGGGTAACAGAAGTTGCTCCAGTTGGTGAAAGTGTTGTTGTTACATTAGTGTTATCTGAATATTCGCCAGTACCACCATCATCGTATAATGTTCCCATGCAAGTAGTAATAGTTTGAGAACCACTACTAGGCATATATGAAATACAAGGGTTAGAAGCATCAACAGAAATAAATCCATCAATTTGAGTAGTGTCAGCACCACAGCTTCCACCATCAGTAATTAGTTTAACAGCATAGCTTCCAAAATTAAGGTAATCATGAGTAGGGTTAAAAGCTGTACTTGTACTGCCATCACCAAAATCCCATATAAAACTGATACCATTATTACTTAAATTACTGAAGTTTACTGTAGCAGTAGGTTGACAGAAATTTTGAACTTCAGCAGAAAAACTAGCAGAAACACCCGCTTGATAAGCAGCGCCAATTCCTGCTGCATAAAAAGCATTTGTAGTAGTTTTTACAGGATTAGAGCATGCTCCATATAAGTCAATAGCTGATTTAATAAAATAAAATCTTGCATCGGCATAATTTGAAGTGTTTGTAAGATAAACAGTAAGTGTTCGGAATGCAATAGCTCCTGCAGTATCAATACTTACACCATTAACATTATATGCGTCATTATTATCATTTGTGCCTATGCCACCATCACTCATTAAGTAATAAATATAGTTAAGCACACCACTATTTGTATGAACTCCACCATTATCTGCAGTGCCAATATAGTAGTTTGTTCCTAAATATGTATCAGGATCACCTTTTAATTTAGGATTCGACATATCACGCAAAGCAACACCAATATCTTCACCTAATTCCCAACTTGCAACATTTGGTTTTGCATATGCCTCTATTGAGTTACCAAAGATATCACTAAAAGCTTCATTCATTGCTCCTGATTCATCTTGATAATCAAGGTTGGCAGTGTTTGAAGTAAGTCCGTGAGTTATTTCATGGCCAACAATATCAAGAGCTACTAAAGGACCATAAGTTGTATTACCATCTCCAAATGTCATAAACTGGCCATTCCAAAATGCATTTACGTAATTATTGTCGTAATGTACATATGATACTAATTTGAAGCCATTTCCATCAATACTGTTTCTATTATGACGAACAAAATAATAATCGTAAGTCATTTCCATACCCCAATGGGCATCTGCTGCAATTTCATCTTGCTCTGTATTTATATTATTCCAATAATTATCGGTATCAATAAAATCTACAGCTCCACTATAAGTTGTGGCATTATTAAGGTCATAAGTTTCAATTCCTAATCCTCTTCCACTTTCTCTCAAGCGAAATGAACCATTAAAAGAATCTGTAATCATATCTCTAAGGCCACTATACTTTGTTGCAGCGGTAGCACCTACATCTGCATGATGTATAGTTTTGTTTACAAATAGTATTTCTCCATTATTAGCATCTACATATACATCTTGGCGGCTCATAGGTTCTTGAGCGTAGATGTCGAAAATATATGCTAAGCGATAGGTATTTGTGTTTTTGTTTTTTATTATTTCATATTTAGCAACAGGGTAGAAGCTTGCTTCATTGTCTCCTGTATACGTTTTTAGAAAATTGTTTTCTGAAGGAATTTCCCATTTATACTTAGTTGCATTTATATGATCTATAGCTTTTTGTAAAGCATCACTCTCGCTTAGTGAAGCAGAATAGCTACCTTGTGCATCGATTTGTATATTACCATTAATAGCATAAACCATATTATTATTTATATGCGCTATCAACATTGCATCATGCACTTTATAAGAATCAAAACTTAGTTTATAACGAATATGAGTTTGATTGTTTTTGTCGGTAATTCTGTTAATTTCTATCAAACTTGTATTATCTGATAATTGAAAATAGCGCTTTACCCAGTCTTCAAATTTGTCTTCAGAAATCTGTTTTCCTTCTCTAAATGCAACATAATCAATCTGATCAGTTTTCTCATTTCTATGGATTTCGCTACTGCCTTTCAGTATCTTATCGGCCTGCGCACCATAAAAACTCTGGGCGTAATTGTTCACCATAAAAAAAATGGAAACAATAATTAATAGGTAATTTTTTGTCATAATTGTAATTATTTCTGTGATTGTGTATATTTAACAAAAATAGAAAAATATAGCTAACCTCTAACATTCAAAATATTATATATAGCACCTAGCTATTTGGCAATTTGATGGGTTTTGGTAATAAGTTATGATTGATAATTAGAGGTTAAATTAGAAAATAATATAAATGTCTTTATATAAAAAAAAGATGCCCCAAGATTATAAAAATCAAGGGGCAAAAACACAAACCTTGGTAAGTTATCAGCTCACCTTTCATAAAACAAAGTCTTTGTAATTAACATTAATTTTCTTCTGTTAATTCTTGAACAAATGTAATTTACTTATTGTTATTCCTTAAACAGAACTACGCATCATAATTCAAAATACACTTGATATATCGCAATTGATAGAATAATGGGATATAATAATTATTAATTATTAAGGAGAACAATTAATATTTTTTGGGCATGAAATAGTGCGAAATGTTTAGAGATTTAAACGTATTATCTGAAATATTACATCTTTATTATCAATAATTTTAGTGAAAACATAAGTAACTTAAAAATATTTTACAAATATTCTTCATGATATATAGTTGTTATACAATACTATATAAAAATATAGTATTGTATTTTAATAAATATTATAGATTAATCAGTACTTAGTTTTGCATAGTACTAAAAAAAGTGTTTACTTTGCATCGCAATAATCCAAATAGGGCATGGTCATTTACTCGAGTTGATTTGCAATATAGGATTATATAAATATTATAAAATAGATAAGATGAATATAGAGAAAACAAAAGCACAAATGAAGAAGGGCATTCTTGAAATGGTGATACTAAGTATCATTTCAAAGAAAGAGGTCTATGCTTCTGACATAATTTCTCAACTTAAGGAGTCAAAACTACTTGTGGTAGAAGGTACATTATATCCTTTGCTAACAAGGCTCAAAAATGAAGGTATGTTAGAATATAGGTGGGAGGAATCAAAATCTGGTCCGCCACGCAAATATTATACAATAACTGAAATAGGTAAAAATACTTTTATTCAGTTGAAAGCCGGTTGGAGAGAAATGTCGGAAGCTATAGAATTATTATTAAAATAGAAAATTAAAAGGGAAATAGTAAAGTTATGAAAAACAATATAAGAGTAAATATAAACGGCGTAATTTTCAATATAGACGAAGATGCTCATAAAGAATTAAGAAGCTATCTCGATAGGCTAAAACTTCATTTTGGAAATGGAAAAAGTTCTGAAGAGATTATTTTTGATATTGAAGCACGTATTGCCGAGATGTTTATTGAGCGAAATGCAGAAAATGGTGTAGTTGATAAGGCTATGGTTATATCTGTAATAAAGGTGATGGGCGAGCCTAACGAAATTTTTGAGGAAGAAGAAAGTGAAAGTTATCAAGAGAATTACAGCACTACACACAATGGTAACGTTAAGCGAAAGCTATACCGAGATCCTGATAATAAGATAGTTGGTGGAGTTGCAAGTGGTCTTTCTGCTTACTTTGATATTGATACAATATGGATTAGATTAGCATTTGTGGTATTAACTTTCTTTGGTATGAGCTTGTTTTTATATCTTATCCTTTGGATAGTTATTCCTAGCGCAAATACCACAGCACAGAAATTAGAGATGCGTGGCGAAGAAGTTACTTTAGAGAATATTAGGAGAACTATAAAAGAGGAGTACGATGACCTTACTGATAGTTTTAATAATATGGCAGATAAGCATTTCAGAAAAAAAAAAGGAGAGCTAACAATATTTGAAAAAATTGCCCACGTTATTGTTAGCGTTTTATCCGGAATAATAAAATTCGTTGGGGCATTTATTGGAATAATACTAGCTTTTGTAGCAATAATTCTTTTAATAGCAATAGTACCTGCATTTGTTGGTGGTGGAGCTTTAATATTCAGCTTACTTCCTGGTATTAGTTTATTCTCGCTGCCAGAGTTATTGAATGTGTTTTCTACAAACCCAACAGAAGTACAGCTATTCGTAAATTCATTGGCAATTGTTATATTCATACCACTTATAGCATTAGTATATCAAGGAATTAAACTATTGTTTGGTATTAGGTATCAGAATAAAATTATATCAATAACTTTATTCATAATATGGATTACTGGTTTAACTTTCCTAATATTTAATATGGCACGATATGGCAATCAATTTCATAAAGAGGCCGAATACTCTAATACTTTAGAACTAAAAAAGTTCAATAGTGACACCTTATATATAGAGATAAAAAATAATGATCCAAATATTGACTTTCCAATATTAAATTCCATGAATGGCCAATACTTATTTTGCTCTACTGATTCAACATATTATATGAATCCAAATATAAGCACATCAAATGATGATGTTAATGAGGATTTTAGTATAAAAATAAATAGTGTGGCCTTCGGTAAAAGCTATCGTAGAGCAAGACGTAATGCCGAAAAAATTAACTATAGTTATTCTCAACAAGATAGTCTTATCACCTTAGGAGCATATTGTAGTTTTCCAAGAGAAGGAATCTTTAAAGGTCAACATCTTGAAATAAAGATTAATATACCTGATGGCAAATCAGTGAAATTCATTAAGCCTGAACTTGAAACTGATTTCAATTTTAGTAATTGCAATGATGAAAATAATAATTATATTTTCATCGATAGTGATGAGGATAGAGTTATTATTAATAGAAATGGTGAGGATATTGAATTTTGGAATGATGTAATAGAAATCAATAATCGTAGAGATGAATTCTAGTATTTAGAATATAATTTACAGCAAAGGTCATTAGGGATTTTCTTAATGACCTTTTTTTATTCAAGAAAATTGTGGAATTTAAATAAGTTTATACTGCTTTCCGGGCATTGATTTCACTACACCTTTAAATTCAAGGCTGAGTAGGATAGATGTAGTTTTTGACATTGGCAATTCCACATCAATACTTAGCTGATCAACGGAGATAGAATTGGAACTCATTTTACTCACTACTTTCTCTTCAAAATCATTAAGCTCTACAAACAGTTGTTTTTGAGGAACTGCAGATTTGTTTTCATTCAAATCCCAGCTCATAAGTTCTTTAATGTCGTTGGCATTATTTATAAGATGTGCCACATTACGTTTTATTAGCATATTGCATCCAGCAGAGTTTTTATCTTTGGGTCTGCCAGGTATTGCAAATACATCGCGGTTATAATCGATAGCCAAGAAAGCTGTTATTAATGATCCGCCACGAGCTTTTGATTCCACAACCAATGTTGCATCCGACATGCCGGCAACTATACGATTGCGCATCGGAAAGTTTTCCCTATTGGGTTTTGAACCGCTCACAAACTCAGTCAATAAACCACCTTGGCTAACCATTTTCTCTGCATACTTTCTATGCTCGGCAGGATATATTCTGTCCAAACCATGGCCAAGAACACCCACTGTATTTAGCCCATTTACTAAAGCACTCTTATGACTACAAGCATCAATGCCATAAGCCAATCCGCTAACAATAAGTGTATTTGTATCTTTGAATTGAGAAATAATTTCATCACATATTTCAGTTCCTTGTTCGCTAGCTTGCCTAGTACCAACAATAGAAAGAACCTGTGCTGTATTCAAATCCGTATTTCCTTTATAATAAAGTAGGATAGGACCATCATCACAATTTTTTAGACGTTGAGGATAATCTTCATCCAAGAAAAATAGCGGTTTGATATTATGCTTTTCAATGAATTTAATCTCTTTTTCGGCACGACTCATTACCTCAGCAGATTTTAGCGACCTGATAAGTACATTACCAATTTGCGGAATTTTTTGAAGATTTTTGCTAGTTTCTTTAAAAATAGCCTCTACACCACCACAATATGCTATTAGTTTCTTGGCATGAATATCACCAATTTTAGGAACTAATTTAAGTGCAATTTGATATTGTAAATCTGAATTCAATTTTTTGTTTTTTATTTAAAATACTATCAAAATATTATTGAATATTTTGATAGTATTTTTATTATTTATTCTTTTGCATCGTCAGTATCACTTGTAATTTCAGGGTTCTCATGTGCTTCCTTATCCTTATATAAGAATCTCTTAATCTTTTTAGTAGGAGTCTTAACAAAAGGCTCTTTTTGTTCAAATATATTTGTAAGTCTTGAGAATCGGCTAACTTCTACATTAACCGATTTACGAATACTCGCAAGAATATCAGCAACTTCTTTTTCCATTTCTATTGCCTTATTTTTCATATTCTTGAACTGCTTATTTATCTCTTCTTGATTAAGCTCAACACGTGCTACAACCTTACCTTTTAGTTCATATACTAGAGATTCTAATACCCATTCGCTCTTATTAATAGCAGCTTCAATTTCCTCAGGGAAAATATTTTCACCACTAGGACCAAGAATCATATTCTTAATTCTTCCCTTGATATGCAGGTAATTATCTTTATCAAAAATACCGGTATCACCAGTAATAAAACCACCATCCTCGGTAAATACCTCAGCAGTTTTCTCGGGGTCATTATAATAACCCTGCATTACGTTTGGTCCGTAGGCAATAATTTCGCCTTCTTTAGTTATAGGATCAATATTTCTAAGTTTAAGAGTAACTCCATGAATTGCAGGACCACAAGAACCAACACGGCAATTATGAGGCCATGTACCAGCAATTAAAGGTGAAGTTTCTGTAAGTCCATAACCAATGGCATAAGGAAAATCCGCTTCAAAAAGAAAACGCTCAACATCATGATCAAGCTTAGCTCCACCAATTCCGAAGAAACCTAATGAACCACCAAATGTGCTATAAAGTTGTTTTCCTGCCATTTTATGCATAATTTTTCGCATAAAAGGTACGTTTTCGTAAAGAAATTTCTTAGTAGCTGATTTTGTAAGCTCAGGTCTAATTTTAGATTTATATATTTTTTCAATAATTAAAGGTACGGTAAGCATAATAGTAGGCCTAACGCTCTTAAGTGCTGGCATCATTACTGAAGCAGTAGGTGGCTTTTGCAAATAACTTATAGAATAACCACACATTACAGGGAGCAAATTACCCAAGGTAAATTCCAAAGTATGCGACATTGGAAGTAGTGAAAGTCCTCTATCGTTTTCGTTAGTATTATATGTATTCCAACCTTGAATGGTGTTGGCAATTAAATTTGCATGAGTTAGCATTACACCCTTTGAAGTGCCTGTTGTACCACTAGTATATATAATTGAAGCTAATTCATCAGATTTTACATCAGGGAATTTAATATCGTCAATTTCACCTTTATTTTCTTCACAGAATTTAGAGAAATCACTTTCTTTTTTCACCTCATCCTTTTTATGAATATGCATAGTGAAATCCGAAAGCAGAATAATTGTTTTGCCAACCATAGTATCTTCAATATACAACTTACGATATAGAGTAGGAGATACGAATAGCACTTTTGCTTCTGAATGCTTAAGAATATTCTCAACCTCGGTAGTAGAAAAATCTGGAAGAACAGGAACCGCTATACCACCAATTGCAACAATAGCAAAATATGAAATTAGCCAATTAGGGCTATTCTCGCTCCATATTGCTACTTTGTCTCCCTTATTAATACCATGTAGCTGAAGATGATAAGAAAGTTTTTTAACTTTATTCTCAAATTCTTTATATGTAATAAAATCTTCGCCAACAAAAGCCAAAGCTTTATTATTAGGCATCTTTTTGGCAGTGTTTTTAAGGAAAGAAAATAAATTCAAATCCTTAACTTGCTCTAAAGTATATGGAGCGGTCATATGTTTTATGTTTTTGAATGTGTATGCAAGTAACAGTATCTTGCACTTATTTTGTTTGTTCAATGCAAATATACTGATTATCTTTAACGATTATCTATATTAATACTTTATTTATATATGAATTTAGCAATATTTAATTAAATATTTATTATCAATAAAATATACACATAAAAAAAAGTCAAAATAAAAAAGGCAGTCAAATAATTGACTGCCTTTAAATTACATTATTTCGATATTATAAAAACTCCACATCATTTTTCTTAGTGATTTTCTCACAATAATGACATTTCATTTTCAAATCATCTTTATCAGTTACATAAAACTTAGTAGCAACCTTTTGGTGGTTTGTAATACATTTAGGATTAATGCATTTAGCAAAACCCTCAACTGTATCAGGAATAGTAACACCTGATTTCTTAGTCACATCAAAATTGCGAATCTCAATAAGAGTAGCAGTAGGAGCAACAAGGCTGATTTTGTTAATTTCTAGATCTTCAAAAAAGCGGTTACTTACTTTAATAAGTCCTTTTTTACCGTATTTTTTTGAATCCAAATTGGCGCCAAAGTATATTTGGTCTTCAAAATTCTCAAGATTAAGAATTCGCATTACTTGTAATACATGGCCAGTAGGGATATGATCGATTACAGTTCCATTTTCTAGAGCTGATACTTTTAATTCTGTTTTCTTATTTTCCATAATAATTGTTCTCTAACACAAATTAGTATAATGGTTTATCGTAAACCTAAAATTGAAGCCAATAATGCTTGACGTACAAAAACTCCATTTTGAGCCTGTTGAAAATAATGAGCTTTCTCATTAGTATCTACATTTTCGTCAATTTCGTTTACACGAGGCATTGGGTGAAGAATTCGTAAATTATCGCGAGAGTTTTCTAACATAGAGTTCTCTAGGATATAAGAGTTCTTTACTCTTTCGTACTCCAATTGATCAGCAAAACGCTCTTGCTGAATGCGTGTCATATAAAGGATATCTGTTTTCTCAATCACCTGACTAATATCAGTATACTGCTCATATGTGTGACCATTTGCAATAATAAAATCTTTGATAGAACGAGGTAGCTTAAGTTCAAATGGTGATACCAAATGAAAGCGTGTGTTCTTAAACATACTTAATGCAATTACTAGAGAATGCACAGTACGACCATACTTAAGGTCACCAACCAAAGCAATATCTAATCCATCAAGGGTGTTCTGGGTTTGCATTATCGAATATAAGTCCAATAAGCATTGAGTAGGATGCTGATTTGCACCATCACCAGCATTAATAACAGGAGTATCGTTAAGCTCAGAAGCAAATCTTGAGCTACCCTCCAATGGATGACGCATTACTATTAGATCCGAATAAAGCGAAATAGTTTCAATTGTATCGCGCAATGACTCACCTTTTTTTACACTAGAGCTAGAAGCATCAGTAAAACCAATAACCTTACCACCAAGTTGCATAATAGCACTTTCAAAACTTAAGCGAGTACGTGTTGATGGCTCAAAAAATAAACTAGCAATCACATGATTTTCTAGGATTTTCTGACGAGGATTTGCCTCAAATTCTTCAGCAATTTTTAAGATATGTAATATCTCTTCTTTGCTGTAATCGTTTATTGAAATCAGACTTCTATTCTTCATAATAATCTATATATTGAAAAAATGACAAAAAAATAGCCACTTAATAAAAAGTAGCTAAATTAAATTTAAAAATATTATTGCCAATACCAAAACCAAATACCTCAAATAAATAGGATATTATTGATGACTTTTGCCCTTGAGTAGTGATATTGTAATTATTCATTGTTTAGTTATCTATAGAAATCAGCTCTACATCAAAAACCAAAGCTTGATTTGGTCCTATATCGCCACCAGCACCTTGAGCACCATAAGCCAATTCCGAAGGAATAAACAAACGATATTTACTTCCTGTGTTCATCAACTGAAGAGCCTCAACCCATCCGCCAATAACTCCATTTACAGGAAAACTAGCAGGTTGACCTCTGTCTATTGAGCTATCAAATACTTTTCCGTTAGGAAGTGTACCATGATAATGAACAGTGACAGTTTGCTCAGCTGTTGGCTTCTCGCCTTTACCTTCTTCTAATACTTCGTATTGAAGTCCAGAGTCTGTAACAGTAACCTCGGCGCGTTTTGCATTTTCTATCAAAAACTTATCGCCTTCTTCTTTTTTAGCTTCTACAACATCTGTTTGAACACGTACATATTCGTCATTCAAAATCTGATTCATTTCCTCTGGCTGAATCTTAATGCTTTTCTGGTAAACGTCTCTTAATCCGTCAGTAAACGCATCAAAATCTTCAATTGTGAAACCTTGTTGTTTCATGCCTTCGCCAATATTGACGCCTAAGCTATAACTTAATTTATTCATTTATGTTCTATTTTAATTTTCGCTTGCAAAGATACATCAGCAATGTTTATTATTGATGCTTTTTTTTACTTTTTTTTATAAAGTTAAAATTATATTTTC
>Ga0256842_1001892_pt1 | contig 15972 bp, 12 predicted proteins | sample 4559240metaG_FD_185973 | JGI IMG/M metagenome (GOLD analysis project Ga0256842, IMG submission 185973) | Hydrothermal vent microbial communities from Guaymas Basin, Mexico - 4559-240 | ecosystem: Environmental > Aquatic > Marine > Hydrothermal vents | place: Mexico: Guaymas Basin | collected...
CCTGCAGGCGGGGTTAGTGCTGTGATTGCAAAAATGAATTATCCTAAAAAAAAGATACTTGTTGTCCGTGAATTTAAAGATCAGCTTGTTCCATGTGCTATTCCTTATGTCTTTGGGCAAACGCTTGGGCGTAGTGAGAAAAATATTGCTTCTTCTAAAGGGGTTGAGGATATGGGAATATCCTCCTTGTTAGGTGAAGTGAGAGATGTTGATTTTGACGGTAAAATTGCTTTTACAAGTAAAGAGGCTATTCACTTTGACAAACTGATTTTTGCCACTGGTTCTAAACCTTTTGTTCATGACTCTTTACGACATGCTTTAAGTCTTGAGGGTGTTTTTACTGTTGCAAAAAACAAAGAACTTATAGATAAAGCAAAAACTTATTTAGAAGATAAAAAAGATGTGGTTGTTGTAGGTACTGGTTTTATAGGTGTTGAGATGGCTATGGAACTTGCTTCAAGTGGAAAAAATGTTACTATGGTTGCTGGAAGTAAACATATTTTAAAAGGTGCTTTTGATCATGAGATAGCTATCCAAGCAGAAAAAATTCTTCAAGAAGCAAAAATAAACTTGATAGGTGAAGATAGAGTTGTCTCTATCATTGATAAAAATTCAGATAATGTTGTAAACGCAGTACAACTAAAGAGTGGAAGGGTAGTAGATACAGAAGTTGTTATCTTAGCAACAGGATATAAACCAAATACTGAATTAGCTCAAAAAGTTGGTCTTCATCTAGGACACTATGGTGGAATTTGGGTTGATGAATATATGAGAACTAAAAATCTTGATGTTTTTGCAATTGGTGATTGTAGCGCAAGACACACATTTATAACTAAAACTCCATCAAAAGTTATGTTGGCTTCAACTTCAGCTGCTGAGGGTCGTGTTGCAGGTAGTTGTCTGTATGGTTTAAAATACATGAAAGGTTTTAGTGGAACGATTGCTATATTTTCAACTATGATAGGTGGTATTGCTTTTTCATCTGCTGGTGTTACAGAAGATGAAGCAAAAGAGGCAGGTATGGATATTGTAGTTGGGAGTTTTAGTGGTTTTAATCGTCATCCAGCAACTATTCCTGGCGCACAAAAGCAATTTGTAAAGCTGATTGCTACAAAACATGGTGGACAGATTATAGGTGCACAGATTGTGGGTGGTAATGAAACTGGTGAGATGATAAACATAGTTGGTCTAATGATAGAGAATGGAATGAGTATCTATAAAGTGATGTCTATGCAGATAGCCACACAACCGATGTTAACTGCCGCACCAACAAATTATCCTATTGTTATGGCTGCTATTATGGCTGTAACAAAGATAGAGCATGCTGAATAAAAGTTAAAATTCGCCCTTTATCCTCTAGCTTAGAGGATAAAGTTGTACTTAAATCTTATTGATAGGTTTTAAAAATGGTTTCATAAGCTCCAAAAATAGCTTGAAATTTTTTTGTATATTTGTTTAATATTTCTTCATTTCTACCATGAACCTTATCTGGATGAAACTCTTTTGCTAATGATTTATATCGTTTTTTGATTGTTTTTATATCATCATCTTTAGAGCTACCTAAAATAAGATATGCTTCTTGTATGGATGTTAAATCTTTTTCTTGTGATTTTGTATGGTTATGCAAAAAATCTTTCATCTTTTTTTTATTATATATATGTTGATGAACAACATTAATGATGTCTGTGCTATTGATAAATTTAGCTAGAAGTTCTTTTTCCTCTGGGGATTTTAGAGTGACTTGTAGATAAGTAGGTGTAATTGTGATTTTTGTTTGTAAAAATATTTTTAATTTATGAACAATATTATTGTTTTGAGGATTAATTTGTATATGTATATTGTTTTCATCTATTATTTTATATAACAGTCTATATACAATTTTTTTAGTAGTAATAATCTTTATAGCTTTATGCTGTCTCTTTAGCAAGTATTCTTTTAATTCTGGTAATGCTTCGTTCTTTTTTGCATATAAAGAATATAACCATTTAAGTAAAAATATACGGTGAGAAGTATTTGTAGAAGATGCAGGTATAAGGATGAAGTTATCTTTGATTTTACGAGTTGTAAAATGTGTACTGATAAAATGTTGAATATAGTCAATACTGATAGATTTTGAATTTATTTTAACAATAGTTTCATCTACCCCAAATAAAATTTGCATATATTTAACTCTTTGTTTGTGTTTTTTTATAATAAGCAATTTATATACCAAAACTGTTTCATCAAAAATGGTGTAATTTTCTTATATTTAAGTTTATATTAAATAGGAGTAGATATTATATGCAATATATTATTTTTAAGTTTAATATGGAGGAGATTAATTATATGGGAAAAATTCTTATAGTAGATGATTCTAGTCTTATTCGTTCTGTTGCAGCTGGTGCTGCTCAGGAAGCTGGACATGAACCAATAGTTGCTGAAAATGGCCAGGAGGGCTTAGATGTTTTATCACAACAAAAGATTGATTTGATTTTTTCTGATGTGAATATGCCAATTATGGGTGGTTTAGAGATGGTTGAAAAGATTAAAGAAAATGATAGTTATAAATATATTCCTATAATTATGCTAACAACAGAATCAAATCCTGAACTTAAAGCAAAAGGACAAGCACTTGGTGTAAAAGCTTGGATGTTAAAGCCATTTAATAAAAAGAAGTTTTTTATGGCTGTTAAAAAACTTATGGCATAGCTGGTGTGGTTATGAAAATTGAAAAAGATGAACTAAGTATTTATGATGTTGAAAATCTTTATAAGGAGTTGTTGGATGAGTTTAAAAAAGCTGATCTTGTAGTAGATATGGCAAATGTAAAGAAGATAGACATGAGTATAATTCAACTCTTTTTGTCTTTACAAAAGAGTTCTTTAAAAGAGTTGAAAAAATTTGAACTTATAAATGTAACACCAGAAGTAAAGCAGATTATGCAACATGCAGCTTGTGATTCTCTATTACTTATAGGAGAAAAATAATGGATGAAGAGTTAGGACTTTTTGTTGAAGATGCCGAGGAACAACTTACATTTATGGAAAATGCTCTCATTACCATGCAAGAAAATGGAGTAGATGACGAGAGCCTCGGAGCACTTTTTCGTGCTATGCACACCATCAAAGGTACTGCTGGTATGTTTGGTTTTGATAATATAGTTGGTTTTACTCATATCGCTGAAAATCTACTTAGTGATGTAAGAGATGGAAAAATTACACTTAATGAAGAGATGATAGAGATATTTTTACAAGTGAAAGATCACACCCAGACACTTGTGGATTTAGCTATAAATAATAAACCTCTTGAGGGCGAGATAAAAGCAAAAAATGACGAACTTTTAGAGATTTTAAAGTCTATGTTGTCAGGGGCTAAGAAAAGTAATGTTGTAGCTCCAACGCAAGAGACAGAGCAAAATGAGGCAGAAACTGATGAGATGTCAGAAGGTGAAAAGCTATGGCATATATCTATAAGACTTAAGCCTCATTTTTTCTCAAGTGGAATGGATATTATCAATATTCTCAGCTTTTTTAATATGTTAGGAGAAGTTAAAAAACTACTTCTCATTGATACTAAGATACCAAACATTGAAGACTTAAATCCTACTGAGGCTTATGTTGGATATGAAGTACTGTTTATGACAGATGCTTCCTATGCTGATATAGAGGAAATTTTTGAGTTTGTTATAGATGATGTAGAGCTAGAAATATTTTTAGCAGATGATACCGATATGCTCCAAGCTTTGTGTGATGCAAATGAAGGGCTTAGAGATGAACTTGTTTTTGCTGGTTTTAATGTTCCTAATGTAGCTGGAACTGTTAGTCCTGAAAAGTCAGAGGAGAATATCTCTGAAGTTTCTCAAAAACAAACAATACAAAAAACTCCTACAGAAAAAAAAGCTGTAAAAAAAGAAGTTAATAAAAGTTTTTCTCTTCGTGTGGATTCAAGTAAGATTGACCAACTCATAAATCAAATCTCGGAGATGGTTATAGCAAATGCAAAAGTATCTCAGCGTGCAGATACTCTTGACGATAACGAACTGAGTGAATCTGCAACAATTTTAAGTGATATGCTAGAAGAGATTCGAACTGGTATTATGAATATCCGTATGGTTCAGGTTGGTGACAGTTTTAACAAGTTTAAAAGAATTGTGCATGATGTAGCAAAGAAAGTTGAAAAAGAGATTGATTTTGAGATAGTAGGTGGTGATACTGAACTTGATAAAATGGTTGTTGAAAAGATTTCTGATCCTCTTATGCACATGTTAAGAAATTCTATTGACCATGGTATAGAAACTCCACAACAGAGAAAAGAGCTTGGTAAAAGTCCAAAAGGGCATGTTGTTTTAAAAACATATCCTGATGCAGGGACAATTGTTATCGAAATCAGTGATGATGGACGAGGTTTGCCAAAAGATATGATTTTACAAAAGGCTATTGCAAATGGTTTAGTAGATGAAAACAATAACTTAGGCGATAAAGAGATTTATAATTTGATTTTTGCAGCAGGACTTTCAACAGCTGAAAAAGTCTCCGATATTTCAGGTCGTGGTGTTGGTATGGATGTGGTAAAAAGAAACATAGAATCACTCCGTGGAACAGTTGAAATTGACTCTAAACCTGGGGAAGGAAGTCTTTTTACTATCCGACTTCCTTTGACGCTTGCCATTATTGATGGCTTTTTAATCCAGTCTGGAAATACAAAATATATCATTCCTTTAGAAATGATTCAAGAGTGTATAGAACTTGATGCAAAGTATAAAAAAGAGATGGACGGCAATGAGTTTATAAATCTTCGTGATTCGATGCTTCCTCTTTTAGATGTTAGAACTTATTTTGATGAAGAAGCTACTCAAAGTGCAAGAGAAAATGTTGTTGTAGTTCGTTATGGTGAGTACAAGATGGGGATGATGGTAGATGAACTTTTTGGAGAGTTCCAAACAGTTATTAAGCCTCTTGGTGAAGTATTTAGTAATGTTATTGGTATTAGTGGTGGAACTATTTTAGGTAGTGGTGAGATAGCTCTTATATTTGATATTCCAAAACTTATGGAACATAAAATAAAACAGATAAAAAAATAAAAAGGATATAAAATGGCAGAAAAAAACTTAGAAAAAGATTATAAAAAACTAAAAAAAGAGAATAAGCAGTTAAAGTCTGACTATAAGCAACTACAAGGTGAGATTACTGTTTTGAAAGAGTGTATTGTAAAATTAGCAGGTGGTGATTTTGATGTACAAGTACCACAAGTAGAAGGTAATTTAAAAGAGGTTTCTGAGTCAACACAATTATTAAGCGATGTGCTAACTAAACTCATTGATGATTCAAATATGATGAACAGAGAAGTAAATGTTGGTAACCTTAATGCACAGATTGAAACAAGCAAATATCAAGGTGACTTTGCAACTATTACTAATGGTATCAACAGTTTTTCAACAGTTGTTAAGGATGCATTTGCAGATACTATATTTGGACTAAATGCATTACAAAATGGTGAGTTAAGTAAAAGAATTACAACAGAATATCAAGGTGAATTCGATTTAGTAAAGCAAGCTGCAAATAATACAGCTTCTATTTTACAGGAGCTTTTTAAAGAGTCTGGTGATGTACTTGAAGCTATGTCAAATGGTGATATGACTAAACGGATTGAAAAAGATTTTGTTGGTGACTTTGCCATGATTAAAACTGCTACAAACTCAGTAGCTGAGAAGTTACAAACTATAGTGGGTCGTATTAATAGTGGTGTAACAGAGATAGCATCAGCTTCTACACAAGTAAGTGCCTCATCTCAATCTCTTTCTCAAGGAGCTACAGAACAAGCAAGTTCACTTGAAGAGACAAGTGCAGCACTTGAAGAGATGAGTGGAAGTGTGGCAGAGTCTGCAAAAAATGCTCAAAAAACTAATAGCTTAGCAGAAGAGGCTTCTATTATGGCCATAGATGGTGGAGAAGCAGTAACAAAAACAGTTGATGCTATGGTTCTTATAAGTGAGAAAATCTCAATTATCGAAGATATTGTTTACCAAACAAATCTCTTAGCACTTAATGCTGCCATAGAAGCAGCTCGTGCAGGTGAACATGGTAAAGGTTTTGCAGTAGTTGCAGCAGAGGTGCGAAAACTAGCAAAAAGAAGTCAAGTAGCAGCACAAGAGATAAGTACAATCACAACAGACAGTGTTAAGATAAGTGAAAGAGCAGGAGAACTTATAGGTAGCGTTGTTCCTAAGATTCAAGAAACTGCAGAACTTATAAAAGATATAGCAAATGCAGCTAAAGAGCAAGATATAGGTCTAGGACAAATAAACACTGCTATGACACAACTTGATCAAGTTACACAAACAAATGCAGCATCTTCTCAAGAGATGGCAAGTGCAAGTGAAGAGTTAAATGGACAAGCAAATTCATTAAATCAGATGATGAGCTTCTTTAAAGCAGCACAAGGTGATATGTTCAGCACTCCAGCACCTTTGGCGGCTCCACAAACACAAGCTGTAACACAAACAGCTCAAGCATCTAGTGGTGGTTTAGATCTTCGTGATTTTGATAGATATTAAGAGTAAATTATGAGCATAAAAGAGAATGAGCTAGAGCTTGAAAGCTCTAGCACACAAGAACAGTATCTTCTTTTTTTAGTTGGTGGTGTTTTATATGGTATTGAATCATTAAAAGCAAAAGAGATTGTGGAATATAGTAATATTACTAAGGTTCCTACTATGAACTCCTTTGTCAAAGGTGTAACAAATATACGGGGAAATATTGTTCCTGTTATTGATCTTCTTGATAGATTTGAACTCGGTAAATCAGTTATAGCAGATAAAACATCTATCGTAGTTGTTAACTATGAAAAAGATGAAGATATGATGCCTATAGGGATTATTATTGATGAAGTATATGAAGTGGATAATATAGATGTAGCAGACCTTACAAAAGCACCAGAATTCGGCTCAAAGATTGATGCAAAATACATCCTTCATATGGGAAAATATAATAAAGAGTATATTGCCATTTTAAATACTAAGACTATTTTAAATATTGGTGAACTCTCACAATTAGCACTATAAAAGAGTAGATATGCAAGAATATGATGAAGAGATAGAAAATATAATTGATGAAGATGATGAGGAGTTAGACCTTGTAGCATTAGTAAGTGCAAATGCCAATGATACAAGTCAATACCTTGTTTTTGAGGGAAGTGATGGGCAGTACTATGCAAAAAATGTCTCTAAAATAGAGGAACTTTTAGTATATAAAGATATAGATGTTGCTAAAACAAATAGTGAAGGTCTTATTATTGGTACTGCAGATATTCGTGGAAATATGACAACTATTATCAACTTCGATAAGTGGTTTGGTAATGAAGTTTTAGATGATGATGATTATGAGCTTATTATTATAGCCCACTATGGTGGACATCGTTTAGGTATAGTTGTAAAAAGGGTTGAATATATCATCAATATTCCTCCAGAAACTATGACTGATAACTCTCAAAATGATGAAAAGACTTCTTTTATTACTAAAGTAAATATAGGTCAAAAAAAATATATGTGTTTAATCTTTGACAGCGATAAAATGCTTTTGGATGTTTTTGATACTATAGATACAAAGGCTATGGAAGATACACATAAAATTCAGAAAATTGAAAGTGATAAGATGGTGCTTTTTGCAGATGACAGTCGTTTTATACGAAAAATGGCAGAATCACTTTTCAATAAAATGGGTTTAAAATATAGAATGTATGAAAATGGACAACTTTTACTAGAAGATTTAAAATATATAGCACCTGAGGAGATCACTCTCTTTATAACTGATTTAGAGATGCCAGTGCTTGGCGGTAGAGATGTTATAGACAACATTAGGAAAGAGAAAAAATATGATGCTATTAACATTATAGTTCATACCAATATGTCTAATGACAACATGGCAGAATCATTACTTAAAGCAGGTGCTCAAGATATTATTGGTAAAGTAAATATGCTTGCATTAAGTGAAGCAATGAAAAAATTGATGGTGTAAAAATGGCAATTATTTTAGCTGAAAATGAGTTTATAACTGTTCAAAAGCTGATATTTAGAGAGGTAGGTATAGACTTGCAATCCTCTAAAAAACTACTTGTTCAAAGTAGGCTTTTAAAGAGACTTTTGCATTATAAATTTGATAACTATTTAGAATATATTCGTCTTGTGCAAATCAATGCTAAAGAGCGAATAGAGATGATAAACCTTATTACTACAAATGAGACCTACTTTTTTAGAGAGATAGATCATTTTGAGTATTTACAAAAAGAGATACTTCCAAAACACCCATTTAAGACAAAGTTTCGTTTTTGGAGTGCTGCCGCATCTGTAGGAGCAGAAGCTTATTCTATCGCTATGCTTTTAGACAAAAGCATGGCACGAAATGATTGGGAAATAGTAGGTACAGATATAAATACAGATGTGATAAAAAAAGCTAGGATAGGACTTTACCCAGAAAAATGGGCAGATAAGATTCCTCTAGAGTTGAAAAAAGAGTATTGTCTTAGAGGAAGAGGTCGCCATGAGGGGCAGTTTCTTATAGATAGGGGACTGGTAGAAAATATGAATTTTTCAGTGGGTAATCTTATGAAGTATAATGCTGAAGTTGGGAAGTTTGATGTTATATGGTTAAGAAATGTACTCATTTACTTTGATGATGAAACCAAACAGATGGTAGTTGATAATGTGTTAAAAAATTTAAAAATTGGTGGTTATTTTTTTATCTCACTAACAGAAAATTTAAATATGCTTAATATCCCAACGCTTGAGAGTGTAGCAACTTCAATTTATAAGAAAATAAAATGATAGATAATATTTTATTAGGAGAAAATAATGAGTAAAGATTATAGTAAGTATTTGCAGTTTTTAGCATCAGAGTATAATATACTCTATGTTGGAAAAGATTCTCAAGTGATTTATGATAAGATATCTGAGTATTTTTTATCTGCTTCAAAAGTAGATGTAAATATTCAAATTCTTGAAAAAATAAATACTGTTTTAACAAAAAGGCATATTAATGTAGTTGTTTTTGATGTAAAAGACAACAACCCATTGATAGGAGATTTTCTGAAGGCTATACAATCTTTTAATGAAGAGATAATGACACTTTTGATGTTTGAGCCAAAAGAGTATAGAAAACTTTTTGATGTTGTTCCACAGGTAGATATAAGTATCTCTTACCCAATAGAAGAAGATATGTTTCAAAAGAAAATGTTTACACTTCTTAGCCGAGGCTATGCACTTAACTCTATTGGACGAAGAGAGATTATACTTAAGAGTGAAAGAGTTACAGAAGATTCTATGGATAATTTTTTTGATACTTATGAGGGAAGTGCGCTATTTTTGTCAGATGATTTAATGGAGATAGTTAAAAACTTAAATGATGGTAATTTATCTCATCAATTTTTTGTAAATATCGCACAGAAACTAGATGAAGTAGCTGATATTTTTTCAAAAATAGAACAAACAGATTCAGTAACTGTAATTTATGAAGATTTAGCATCTTATTTAAGGAATTTGGATTTAGAAAAGATAGAACCTGAAAATTTAGCAGGGTTTACATATCTTTCTGAGATATTAAGTGATGTAAGCATCTATCTTATGGATATGTTTGTTGATAGGATTTTTAAAGATGTTTATGTCTTTGAACACTCTTTAAAAAATAATATAGAGTTTATGGAAAATAAACTTAAAGGAAAAAATGAAAATGAAGATGAAAGTGAATTGGAATTTTTTTAATGATTAAGCTGTTTATTATAGATGACTCTGCTTTGGTTAGAAATGAGTTTAAAAAGATATTCGCTCCCGTTAATGATATTGAGATTATAGGAAGTGCATCAAATCCTGTTGATGCTTTTGAAGTATTTAAAAGAACAGGTCTTCCAGATGTTTTTATATTGGATATTGAGATGCCTAAAATGGATGGACTTACATTTTTAGAGATGATAGGGAAGCAAAAACCCATACCGACAATCATATGCTCGACTCTTGTAACAAGAGGAAGTTCTTCAGCTATTGATGCTATGCGTATGGGTGCTGTTGATATTGTTTTAAAGCCAACTTCTCATATAGATAAGTTTTTTGGAGATAAAAGTGAAGAGTTTGTATCAAAAGTTAGAAGTGCTTCACTTGCTCATGCAACTTATATCCAAAATATAAGAAGAACAAGTGAGAGTAAGATACTACATGCAAAACAGTCCTCAAGTAGTGTAAAAGCTGTAAGTTCTTTACCTCCATCAAAAAAAATTATAGCAATAGGAGCATCAACTGGGGGTGTCCAAATACTAGAAGAACTACTTTTACAGCTTGAGCTAAATCATCCACCAATAGTAATAACTCAACATATGCCAGCTGGATTTACTGCTTCGTTTGCCGATAGATTAAATCAGGTATTACCATCATCAAATGTTAAAGAGGCTGCAGATGGGGATGTCCTTATGCATGGTCGTATTCTTATCGCTCCAGGTGATTTACATATGGAAGTGCATAAAAATGGTTTCCAATATAAAGTAGCATTAAAAAATTACCCAAAAGTAAATTCACATAAACCAAGCGTAAATGTACTTTTTCGTTCAATGGCAAAAGAAGTTGGAATTTTTGGCGTTGGATTTATACTTACAGGTATGGGTGATGATGGAGCATCAGGACTTTTGGAGATGAAAAATGCAGGAGCTGCCACTTATGCACAAGATGAAAAAAGTTGTATAGTTTATGGAATGCCAAAAAAAGCTGTTGAATTGGGTGCAGCTAAACAAAGTCTTTCTCTTAAAGAGATGGCAAATATTATAAATACGGTTAGATAATATGAAAACAATAATTAAACTCACAAATGAATATGGCTCAAACCTTAACTGTTTATTTTTTAATTTTAATAGTGAAACAGCATCGTATTATGCTATATTTGATCGTATATTTCATGACTGTTTACTATCAAATGATATTAATATAGCAGAGCATATAGATTTAGAGACATTAGATATTGTTTTTATAAATATAAATGAAAAATCTCAGTTTAAAAGTGAATTAGATATGAGAATGTTTATGAATTCATTAAGAAAAGAAAAAGAGTTATTGCCTATTTATATTATAAAAAATAATATCAAACAGCAAAAGACAAGAGAGGTGATTAATCAATGTTATAGTTTTGATGGGATGGTACCAGCCCCATTTGAACATGATAAAATCTACAGATTTTTGTATAGAATTTTAAAAAGAATAATGGTTGGGAATGAGTTGGCTGTCTATGTGGCAGATTTGGAACATCATATTTACCCTGAAGTTGTAGAGATAGAGAAGAAACCTAAATCAAAAATCATAAATATAGATAATGATATAGAAAAAGATATAAGATTTTCACAGTTTGATAAAATTTCAGCAGTTGAATTTATGGCATCTTTGGATGATTCAATTATAGATAAAGTGGAAGAGTTAAGTGATAAAGTTGATGAACTTATAGGTGTTTTTTATGATATGGAATCTGATGTTGAAAATAGTTTAACCATTATATCAGCTGCAAATAATGTTATAGAAGATATGTTTAATTTAGTTGACTCTATGGGAGTTTTTTCTGTGACAGCTAGAGCTTTTGAGCGATTAAATATATTTTTATCAACTTTAAGTGAAGTAGAACTAGATGATGTAGATAAAAAAACTACGCTTATTTCCATGCTCTTAGCCATTACAAATGATTTGGAACGATGGATTGATGTGATTTTTTTTAGTAGAAGTACGAATGATATTCACTACCTTGATGCTTCTTTTACATCTAATATTTTAGAGATAGAAAATCTATTTGTAGAAGAAAACGACACAGAAGATGATGATGGTTTGGAATTTTTTTAAGGGTAGATTAAGGGTAGAAGATGAAAGTATATAATATTTTAATAGTTGAAGACTCTAAGTTAGTCAATAGAATTTTAGAGAAAAAATTTACTGACTATGGCTATAACTGTACCGTAAGTAAAAGTTATGCTGAAGCAGAAGAAAAGCTTCATTTGAAAAAGTTTGATTTTATTATACTTGATTTAAATTTACCAGATATGTATGGTGAAGAACTTCTTCAAAGTGTGATGCAGTTGTCAGATGCTAAAATATTTGTCCTAACATCTGAAAAAGATTTGGAACTTCGTGAAGCACTTTATAAAAAAGGGATACTTGATTATTTGGTTAAAGATAAGTATTTTGATTATTCTGTATCAAGCATACATAAAACTATGCAAAATATAGAAGGAAATAATCAAATATCTATCCTTTCTGTGGATGATTCAAGGTTTATGAGAGATCAAATTCATAAAATTTTGCAAACTAGAAATTACAATGTTATTACTGCTGAAAATGCAAAAGAGTTTTTTTCTCTTTTATCTGAAAATCGTATTAATGTTATTATTTTAGATATGGAATTACCAGACCGACATGGTCTTGATATATTAAGAGAGTTGAAAAGTCGTTCAGAATATGAAGATTTACCTGTTATTATATTGTCTGGAAGTTCAAATCAAGAGATAGTGCGCGAATGTCTAAAAATTGGCTCGTTTGATTTTATAAGAAAGCCTTTTAATATTGAAGAATTTGTTCTTAAAGTAGATATGGCTGTTCTTTTAAATAAAAAAGATATAGAGCTTAAAAATGCTAAAAATAGCATTGAACATGAATTGCATGAAACAAGTTTTATTGCCAGGGAATATCAAGATGCTATTAATAAGAGTAATATTTTATCCCATACAGATATAAATCATTTGATTACAGGGGTTAATGAAAAATTCTGTGAAATTTCAGGATATCGTGAAGATGAAGTTATTGGAAAAAGTCATAAAGATTTATTTCGTGCTGATTTATTTCAACATCTATATGACGAGATTATCCAAAAGATTGAGAATGGAGAGGTTTGGACTGGTAAACTTACTAGAACGGATACTAATGCTAACATATTTTATACTGAGACAACGGTAATGCCTATTTATGATACAAACCATAAAATTATTGAATATTTATGGATGAGTTCTGATATAACAAAGATAATATCTATGCACTACGAAATAGAAGAAACTCAAAAAGAGATGATTTACAAGATGGGAGAGATTGCAGAAAGTCGCTCACAAGAGGTAGGTAATCATGTAAAACGAGTTGCTGAATATTGTAAAAAGTTAGCATTTTTAGCTGGTTTAGATGAAAAAGAAGCCAACATCATGTATTATGCTTCCCCTATGCATGATATTGGTAAAGTTGCAATATCTGATGATATATTGAAAAAACCAGGAAAATTAACTACTGAGGAATGGAAAGTTATGAAAACACATTCCGAGATAGGATATTATCTTTTGAAAAATGCAACAAGACCAATACTTCAGGCTGCTTCCATCATAGCATACACACATCATGAAAAATGGGATGGAAGTGGATATCCAAGAGGCCTCAAAGGTGAAGAAATACATATTTATGGAAGGATAGCTGCTATTGCAGATGTTTTTGATGCTTTATCAAGTGATAGAGTTTACAAACAAGCTTGGGATATGAAAGATATAAAAAACTATTTTAAAGAAAATGGTGGTAAACATTTTGATCCAAATTTAACAAATTTATTTTTAGATAATTTTGAATCTTTTGTAACCATAAGAGATACGAGTAAGGATGATATGTAAAAGCAATAATGTACCTAGGTACAATATACACTTCTGAAAATAAATTGTACTATTAGACAATTAAATGAGTTTTTAGGAGTTTTTTATGTCTGAAGTTATTGGAAAAGTAGTTAGTATTGATGGTGAATTTTATGCTAAAGGTAAAGATGGGGTTACTCGTTTATTATCTAAAGGTGATGAGATTTTCGTTGATGATGTTGTAGTAGGTTCTGACTCTAATACGCCCATAAACAGTGTTATTGTCTCAACTGTGGACAATGTAGATGTGGTAGTGCTTTCCAATCAATCCCAACTTTTTGATAGCTCTTTATCTGCTACAGAGTTTTCTGAAGATGAAACAACTACACATGCTGAATCCGTAGATGCAATGTTAAATGATGTTATGCAAACTAATCCATCAGATATTGTTGTAGAAGATGATGGAATATCAGATATAGATACAGCAGCAGGTGCTGAAGTTGTTAGTTCAGAAGATGTGTCCTATGAAAAACCAAAATTCGAAAGTATTAGCGATGACCAAGAAAATATAGAAGCCTCATTAAGAGATATAAAATATAGTGACAATGTTGAAAGTAAGTCTTTTGATAATAATGATGATGATATAATTAGAACAGATGATATAAATGATGCACCAACACTTGAATTAGAATCCACAAAAACAGTAGATGAAGATGGAGCAACAACAGTAACATTTAGTGCAACTGATTCAGACGGAACATTATCAACAACAGCTTCAGCAGAACATGGAACAACAACCATAAATGATGATGGAACAATCACATATACTCCAGATGAAAACTATAACGGAAGTGATACAATCACTGTAACAACAACAGATGATGATGGAGCGAGTGTCACAAAAACAAGCTCAATCACTGTAAATGATATAAATGATGCACCAACACTTGAATTAGAATCCACAAAAACAGTAGATGAAGATGGAGCAACAACAGTAACATTTAGTGCAACTGATTCAGACGGAACATTATCAACAACAGCTTCAGCAGAACATGGAACAACAACCATAAATGATGATGGAACAATCACATATACTCCAGATGAAAACTATAACGGAAGTGATACAATCACTGTAACAACAACAGATGATGATGGAGCGAGTGTCACAAAAACAAGCTCAATCACTGTAAATGATATAAATGATGCACCAGTGATTGTAACAAAAACCGCTGATGTTCTTGAGGATGCAAGAATTTCTGGACAAATAGAAGCTAGTGATGTTGATGGAGATAATTTAACATTTGCAGTTAAAGATGGTACTTCTGTTCCTGAAGGTTTAACTGTGAATAGCGATGGTTCATTTACATTTGATGCTAATAGCTATGATAGTTTAAACAATGGAGAAGTAGAAACTTTAGCTGTTCCTATAGTAGTTACAGATTCTTCAGGTGTAAGTGTTGAAAGTACTTTAACAATAAACATAGATGGTGCAAATAATGACTTAACTTATGTAAGTGAATCTGCAGGTTATCATAATGTCGTAGGATATTATGAACTAGATTCAGATGGTAATCCTACTGGTGAAGCAACTGTTGTAATTGATGATCAAAATGGTATGACAGGTGGAATTCAGCTTGATGATATGGATTCAAATACTGATTATGGTTTCTTCATACTTGCAAATGGTGCAAATGAGATTGATGAAAATAGTGTAGTGACTTTTGATACAAGTGGAGATACTCCTGTTATGTTAATAGATGGAGAAGTGGCATCTCATCCTGTATATCATGATACACCAGCATTTAATACTGATGGGAAAGATCATTTTATATTTGAAGCAGATGGAAATGGTGGAACAAATATTAATATTGAGGATTTACCAAATCTTGGAGATGCAGACTTTAAAGATGTAGTTTTAAATGTAAATTTTGAAATGGCAGATAAAATTGGAGATGATACACAAGCTAAAAATGATAGTGCTATAACAAATGAAGATAGTTCTATTACTATAGATGTGCTTGCAAATGATAGAGATGGTACTGGTGATGATTTAAGTGTAACTAAAATAGATGGTCAAGATGTTACAAATGGAAACGAAGCTACTGTAACAGATAATGATGGAAATATTCTAGGAACTGCAACACTTGATGCAGATGGAAAAGTTATATTTACTCCAAGCGCAGAGTTACAAGAGATGAACGATGGTGAGAATCAAGATGTAACATTTAGCTATACAGTTTCTGATGGTAATAGTGGTGAGGATACAGCAAGTGTAACTGTAAGTGTAACAGGATCAAATGATAATGTAGCTCCAGATGCAGTTGATGATATAGGTACATCTTCTTTTGGTGAAAACATAGATACAACAAATACTATTAATGCAAC
>Ga0256842_1001893_pt1 | contig 15968 bp, 14 predicted proteins | sample 4559240metaG_FD_185973 | JGI IMG/M metagenome (GOLD analysis project Ga0256842, IMG submission 185973) | Hydrothermal vent microbial communities from Guaymas Basin, Mexico - 4559-240 | ecosystem: Environmental > Aquatic > Marine > Hydrothermal vents | place: Mexico: Guaymas Basin | collected...
GACATGCTCAGTACAGGCTTTTATGCAAATAATTTTCGCCTTCTAATAGAAAAATATATTCCAATTTATTTATAGCATATTTTGATACCAAATTGGTATAATACTTGATAATGCGCCAATCCATAAATCGAAGAAATTTATGCAAAAAGTAAAAGAATGGAAACTACAGGATCTATATATTTACTTTTTACCATCATATTCTCCAGAGCTAAATATCATTGAGATTTTATGGCGTAGAATTAAGTACAATTTGATGCCTTTGGATTCATATTTGAACTTTGAAAAACTCACAGAAAATTTAAATTATGTGCTAATTAATTTTGGCGAAAAATACGACATTAATTTTTAGCTATTACTTAAGCCTTATTATCGTATAATAATTTTACCGCAAAACAATAAATCAAAATCACTATTTATAAGTTTCCAATAATATAATCCTTCTTTCAGCTCGGATCTAATTTCGTATGAATTATGCACTGATTCTTCAATAATTAGCTGTGCTTTATTATCATAAATCTCAATAATAAATTCTTCACCAGCTTCGCTAGTATTCCATTGTAGCATATATGGAGTTCCGGCAGCAATTTCTACTATACTATCGGTGGTAATTTCAATATCACCACGCAATGCGGTATTATATCTCGCACTAAGTTGCTCCAAATCATCATTACAAATATAGGCGAGTAACTCCTCTTCCTCTATTACATCAGGGATTGTGATTTCTAATTCTTCTTTTTCAGTAACATCAACAACTACCTCCTCAGTACTATTGCTATCTATTACAGGCGTATAAATATCTTGCTCAATAGCTTGTTGGTCGGCAATGCGCGGCTTTATACTAGCCTCTTTTTCAGACAATAGCATAATAATTACCGCTGCAAGAATAATAGATGCTGCAATACCGATTAGTGTATAATTGATTACTGATTTCTTTTTTGAAATATTGAGTCCAATATTATTAGTAATACTTTCCTCAACAACAGATTTATGCATTTGCTCCAAAATATCTGCTACCGCAATAATCTCGTTATTGCAAGCATCACAATTTTTGATATGCTCTTTTTCTTCAGACGATATTTTGTCTAAAGTACCTTCATTAAGGTATTCCGCATAAGTTGCTATCTCTTGTTCTGTTAAATGCCTAATATCCATAGTATTACCATTAGTAAAGTCATTACTTTCTTAAGTCCCATTTGCTTATCAGACTCCTTTAAATAATAGTACTCAAATAAAATCTGAAAACTATCCTTATCATATTGTGCTCTGCTACCAGTATTCAATCTTTTGATTAAAATACCAATAATTTTGTTGAGCCACATCCGCACAGCATCTGCTTTAATCCTTTTCTGCTCTACACTATTGATTGCGTATGCAAAAGCATCAAATAATTCTGCTTTATTAATATCTTTATTTAAGTCAAACACTTCTAATAAGTTATCCTCCTTATAATTAGAATCATAATTATTTATGTCAGATTCTTTAATATCCAGCCTATAATAAAGTGCTATAAATAATTTCACTTTAGGTGCCTCTTCAAAAAATAATTGGATTACCTTATCAAGGTTTCTAATCTCATCGTTAACTACCGCATTTTCCTCAGAGTTAAATCCCATAGCAATACTATCGGGATGTTTATCCTCATCAGAAAGATTCCAATGTTTAATTTCCTTACGAATTACCTCAAGACACATTCTATTTAATACAGCAAAACAGTATGTACTGACTTTTGATTTTCCCAAAAATGAGCTTTCTATTTTCTGCTGCTTTAAAATAAACTTTTCTACAATATACATTTGCACATCCTCCTTCTCACGAAAAGGTATCGACCGCTTTGCAATAAATCGGTTTACAACCATCTCAGAGTACTGCATGAGCTGCTCTGGAGAAATAAATTGTGCTTTAGTCATATATATCTACAATAATTAGATTGCAAATATAGTATTTTATTATACCGTTTTTATATTAACAAAGTATATATGTCGCTATTTAAAGCAATATTAATAAATCAAAGAATGATGCTTGCGAAATTAGTTGCGCTATGTGCTTGATTTTGAAAAATAAGATTGTTTTGAAATTAATGATAAAAATAATTTCAAAAACAAACAAGAATTGCATCTCATATACCAAATAGATAAGAACTTATTTTATCACAATTAATAAGGTATAAATAAAAAGTAATAATTTCAAAATTTTATCACATGAAAAGTAAATTACAAACACTAGCAGTATTAACGCTATTTATTTTTATAAGTAGCAGCTCTTTTTCACAAAGTTTGTTAATGCCAAACATAAAAAGCATTAGCGCAAATGGTGTCGAATTCTTAATGGTTATACCAGCAAACGCGGAGAAAGGTCGACCAGAATTAATTATTGGTGACAATTTCAAACCATTGAAAGATGCACTTGATCCTAATAATATAGACAACCCTTCTTGGAGTTTCAAAAAGCAAGAGGTAATTTTAGGTGAAAAAACAGAGGTGTTTTATTCAATTAGCTGCAATTCTAAATACCTATATCAAGGTGACAACTATGAATCAATGCACATGATGAAAGAGGCCGATTATAAAAAAATATATGAAACTGACGAAACTGGCAAAAATAAGACGGGCTTTAATGACTTTATGAGATATATGTATAAGCTAGTAGCTGCCGAAGATGGAACTATACAGTTATACTATTATAATGGATTTAGCAAAAAAGTTCAGTTACTAAATGTTAAAGGCTACTACCATGGCACTCCTGTGAAATTAATCCTTTGGAAAAAATAATTATTAAGAAACTTATAAAAACAAAAATCATGACTACAAAAAATATAATAATAGTAATACTAATGGTATTAAGCGCGAATATTCTAAGCGCACAAACGGTAAGCTCATACATACTACCAACTAAACCACAGCTAGTATTAGAAAATGGTGGAAAAGTATATGTGGAGCCATTGGTAAATACAGGAGAAAAAGCACCTGAATTTGGAAATAAATATTCTTCTACACTAAGCGCCCTAATAAATAAAAACGCTGCAGACAAAGGCAGAATAAAAGGCGTATATAATTCTTGGTATACTAATAAACTATATACAGTAGTAAACAGCGAAAGTGACGCTGATTATATTATTAAAGGAACTTACCTTATTGAGGCAAACAGTAGTTACGAATATACAGAGATAAAAAGCATTGCCAAATTATCAAACATTCCATATTTCACTTACCAGCATACTAATTCTGTAAAGGCCAGCTTAAATGGTACATTAAACGTGGTAAACGCTTCATCTAGCAATGTTTTAACTACAGTACCTCTTACTGCAACAAAATCAGATAGCAAGATCAGATACATTCATAACGATGGTCCATTAAATGCTGACAATTATATTAAAGATATTGCCAAGAGAACAATTCGTGGTTATAGTGGAGTTTTCACTCCTAAATATGTTGCTAAAAAATATTCTTTTAAGAAAGCTAAAGCAAACAAAAAGACTATGGAAAAAGCTGACTTTAAAACTACTAAAAAGGAGTTAAAGGCACAGCAAAAAGCTATAAAAATTCTTGCTGAGCAAGGTAAAATTAAAGAAATGGGTGCTATGTACTTAAAGATTGCTGCCATGGGTAACAAAATTAAGAATTTAAGTAAAGTAGAAAATAATATTGCATATTGCTACGAGCTGATAGGAAACTATACAAAAGCTAAAACATATTATACAAAAGCAGGCGACTCAAGATCTCTTGAGCAGCTGACAAAGTTAATAGATATGCAGCAGTTTATTAAGAAAATGGGACATGATGTAACAGAAGAGGAATTTTAAAGAATAACTATTTAAACAATAAACTATGAAAAACATTATTACAATTGGATTTGTCATACTAAGTATAATATTCTTATCTAGCTGCGAAAAGGGTATACAGGGCGATCAAGGAGAGCCTGGTAACACAAATGTGAAAACAACTATTGTAACTATTACACCCGCTGAATGGTCGGGAACTACAACTGTAGAGGCTGAAAAAAATCTTAGTATAATCACTGACGAAATTGCAGAATATGGAGCCATATTTGTTTATATAAAAATTGGAGACAAAATGTATAAGTCAATGCCTTATACTTGGCCAGAAGACGGAAATTCTACTATATATAGATTCAAAACAGCTCCAAACCTAATTAAGTTTGAAATACATAGCGAAGGCACAACTGTAACTCCTGCAACAAATAGAGTGTTTAAAGTAGTAGCTATGTCGGCAAGCGAATATGATTATGCTAAAAGAAATAAGAAAGTAGATTTCAATAATTATACTCAAGTAGAAGAGTATATATCGCAAATTCAAATAATTAAATAAAATCACAAATTAATAAATACTAACAAAAGCCGCGGAAACATTTCCGTGGCTTTTTGTTTAATAATACCAATTTGGTATAATACAATAAATCAGGCGAAACAAATTATTGCTACTCTAGATAGATAAATGAGCAAGTATTTATATTTTTAAAGGATATTACCTTAGTTCATGACAAAAATACAAATGAATAATTAATTTGCAATTATATAATTTTTATGTTTGGGCTAAAGCCCATATTGTTTATTCATAATTAGGCATGGCTGTCATCCTGAGTTTATCAAAGGGAATGCCATGCCTAATGAATACAATATTCTACGGGCTTTAGCCCAAACATATAGTTTTTGTCATGTACATAGGGATATTACACATAAAATATATCTATTTAAAATAATTTCAGTGATTGTATTAACATAAACCTTATGTTTGCATATTGTTTAAGTTTTATTATAAAACTTAAAATTAGATTAAGGACATATTTTAACAAACATTTATAAAATACTCGCATAATAGATAATATTAACAGAAATATATATACTTCTCACAACTAAAAAGTATTTTGTATTTCATTTAATATTAGGCGAATACCTTGTATTTATTGATAAAATATAGTCTCAAAATTATTCTTTAACTAAATTTTATAAATCGACATGTCATTACGAATTAAGACCAGCGATTTACGCAAGAGAATGAGCGAAGCCGTAAAAGGTGGAGGCGACAAAGCCATTGAGAAACAAGTATCAATGGGAAAAATGACCGCCAGAGAGCGTATCATTGAATTATTAGACAGCAAATCCTTTTTTGAGTATGATCTATTTGTAGAGCATGCTGCCAAGGATTTTGATATGGACAAGAAAAAGCTTGCAGGTGACGGTGTTATCATCGGTACAGGAACCATTAATGGACATCCTGTCTGTATTTATGCTCAAGATTTCACTGTTGCCGGTGGATCTTTAGGATATATGCACGCTCGCAAGATTACTAAGATCATGGATCACGCCATGAAGTTGAAAGTTCCAATTATTGGAATTAACGACTCCGGTGGAGCACGTATTCAAGAGGGAGTAAATTCCTTGGCTGGTTATGGAGAGATATTCTACCGTAACACTATGGCTTCGGGAGTAATTCCTCAGATTTCAGTTATTCTTGGCCCTTGTGCCGGAGGTGCGGTATATTCGCCAGCACTTACCGATTACGTTTTTGTGGTAGATAAAATCTCAAAAATGTTTATCACAGGACCAGAGGTTATCAAATCTGTACTTGGTGAGGAAATTACCATGGAAGCTCTTGGTGGAGCACAAGTTCATGCCGAAAAAACCGGTAATGCACACTTCTATGCCGAAAGTGAAAAAGAGTGTTTCGGCCAGATTAAGGAATTATTTTCTTATATTCCTTGGAACAATACTAAGAAAGCAGACTCTTTCCCTACTAAGCCACCAAAAACACGTACTTATAAGGTAAATAAGCTTTTCCCTGCTGATGCAACAGAGCCGTATGATGTAAGAGATATTGTACGCTCTATTTCTGATGATTCCAAATTTTTTGAAGTTCAAACAATGTGGGCTGCTAATATTGTAATTGGTTTTGCCCGTTTTGATGGCGATACTGTTGGTATTGTAGCAAATCAGCCATTAGTACTTGCTGGAGTGCTTGATGTTGACTCATCGGATAAGGCAGCACGTTTTATCAGATATTGCGATGCATTTAATATTCCATTGCTTACCCTTGTCGACCTTCCAGGATATTTACCAGGAGTAGATCAGGAGCATGCAGGTGTTATTAGACATGGTGCAAAACTATTATATGCTTATTCGGAAGCTACTGTTCCAAAAATTACTCTTATTATGCGTAAGGCATATGGTGGAGGATATATTGCAATGTGCTCGAGCCACCTTAAGGCCGACTTTGTATTTGCATGGCCTACTGCCGAAATTGCAGTAATGGGACCTACAGGAGCCGCTAATATTATCTTTAGAAAAGAGATTGCTCAAGCTGATGATCCTGATGCATTACGTGAAATAAAAATTGAAGAGTATAAGAAAAAGTATGCTAATCCTTACGTTGCAGCAGCTTATGGTTATATCGATTCGGTAATTGAACTTAACGAAACTCGTAAGTTTATTCTTCATGCATTGGAGATTTCGCAAAGCAAGTCAGTGGTAATTCCAGAGAAGAAACACGGTGTTCCTCCATTCTAGTATATTAATAAATAATTAAAAGATTTAATTATGGCAAATAAGAAAAAAACACCAACAGAAAAAGTTGATTCTGAATTTCAGGATTTTAGAGTTGGAGATACTATATACCGTACCAAGCTTACAAAAGCATATTTGGAACGTAAACCATATACAATTCCTAATAAAAAAAGCTCATTGGCATTTATTCCAGGCACCATTGCCGAAATATTTGTTAAGAAAGGTGATAAAGTTAAGGAAGGTGAGATTATGATGTTGCTAGAGGCTATGAAAATGAAGAATCGAGTAATAGCACCTTTTGATGGAGTGGTTAAAGATGTATATGTTGAAGTTGGACAAGTTGTTGCAAAAAACTTTGTAATGGTCGAATTAGTATAAAGCTATATAATACCAAATTAATACCAAATTGGTATAATTAGGATTTAAGATAATTATCTGTAAATTCTTAATAAAACAAACAAAAGCCTCTATAAATTATAGAGGCTTTTTTAATATTCTTAAAACAATTAATATATACTAACACTTAATAATCAGATACTATATAGCACAGTACAAGTAATCTAATGCTTATTTAACATTCTTTAGCCTTTGTTTGATTCCTTTAACTTTTGATCGTGTCATATTGTATTACTTTTGCCCTGTTAGTTAATTTAAAAGGTGGCTGTCCTAAGCCGCCGTTATCTAGTCCATTTCCCAAATTTATATGGACTAGTATCTGTGATTTTAGTGTTAAAGAGCAAATTCTCCCAAATTTGCTCTTTATTTTTTTTATAAACTAAACTCTTCTTTCATTTGACCCAATGCAATATTCAATCCTTTTTTCAATTCAATAAAATCACTCTTAATATCTTCGGTATTTGACTTTTGGTATCCATTATTTTCAATTGAAACAGCAAGTTCTACAAGCGAGTTTATTCGCCATAGCATTAATGATGATTTTAACTTATGGGCAGCTTTACCAGCCCTAAGCCAGTCTTCTTTATCTATTGCTTCACCAATATCTTCAAGCATTTTAGGCCCCAAATCCAGAAACATTTCAGCAATAGCAATTACTTCAGAAACGTTTCCATCCATCATTTCCATCATAAAATCACTACTAAATAGCTTCATAATTATTGCTTAAAATAAGGTTCTAGATACCTAGGTTATCAAATTCGTCATGCACGGGATTATCTTTATTAATCTCGTCCTTCTTCTCCTTTATGGATTCGCAATCGTATTCATTTTCGGTAAAGCCCTGAGGCATTTCAAAAGGTTCTTGTGAAATATTAATTGTAGAATCGGCATATACTCTTTTCATATATAAAGCCCAAATTGGAAGAGCCATATTTGCTCCCTGACCCAAATGTGTACTTCTAAAGTGCACCGACCTATCCTCTGCTCCTACCCATACTCCAGTAACAAGCTCAGGAGTTAATCCCATAAACCATCCATCGGAGTTATTATCTGTAGTACCAGTTTTACCGGCAATATGCTGCTTCATTTTATATTTCAAACGTAGGCGAACCCCTGTACCATATTTCACAACGCCTTCCATCAGCGAAAGCATTTTATAGGCCGTAATATCATCCAAGGCGTCAGTTGCTTCACTGGTAAAAGTCTCAAGCACATTACCATTTTTATCCTCAATACGAGTTATAAAAATCGGCTTCTGAAATACGCCCTTATTAGGGTAAGTAGCAGTAGCTCCCACCATTTCGTAAACCGATAAACTTGGCGTTCCCAAGCATATGGCAGGCACGGGGTCTATATTAGACTTAACACCCATTTTGCGTGCTAACTCTATAACTTTGCCTGGTTTTACTTGCTTTATCAAGAATGCCGAAATATAATTTACCGAATTTGCCAAAGCCCATTGTAAACTCACCATTTCGCCCTCACGATCGTCGCCAGAGTTTTTAGGAGTATATAGCGGCTGCCCATCAGGCATAGGAAAACTCACAGGAATATTCGGCACCTCGGTACATGGGTCGTAACCCATCTCTTGCATTGCCGAAGCATATACAAAAGGCTTAAAAGTAGAACCAACTTGGCGCTTTCCTTTGGTAACATGGTCGTACTGAAAATGATGATAGTCAATACCACCAACATAAGCTCTTACATAACCCGTTTGAGGCTCAACAGACATAACACCTGTTTGCAAAAACGACTTATAATAAAGTACACTATCCATTGGAGTCATAACGGTATCAATATCGCCATGCCAGCTAAATACTCGCATATGAGTAGGAGTATTAAATACCAAATCAATGGAATCTTGCGGAGCATTGCGTACATTCATCCAATAATATCTTGAGCTACGCTTCATTCCTGAGCGCATTATTCTTGCTGTTTCTTTCTTTGTAAGTCTGAAAAATGGCGCATTAGGATATCGCTTTTTATTGGACCAATGCTTAAAAAATGCTGGCTGTAAATCTTCTCCCAAATGCTCAGCAACTGCCTCCTCGGCATAGCGCTGCATTTTTGAGTTAATGGTAGTATATATTCTTAATCCATCACGATAAAGATTATATGGCTCGCCATCTGTTTTATAGTGAGTCTTGCACCATTGTTTCATCTCGCCACGCAAATATTCTCTAAAATATGTAGCCAAACCAACCTTATGATCAGCTCTACGATATCTGCTCATATCCAGTGGAGTATTTCGCAATGAGTCATACTCTTGTTGAGTAATATATTTATAATTGCGCTGTTGCGAAAGTACAATCTCACGACGCTTTAGCGCTCTTTCATGATTTCGTACAGGATTATAGTAAGAAGGTGCTTTAAGCATTCCCACGAGCATACTTGCCTCTTCCCTATTCAATTCGCTAGGCAGTTTTGCAAAATATGTTTTTGATGCAGTTTTAATTCCGTAACTATTGCTTCCAAAAGTAACGGTATTGAAATACATGGCTATTATCTCGTGCTTGGTATAATTATACTCAAGCTTGGTAGCAATCACCCATTCTTTAAACTTTTGGGTAACTAATTGCAATTTAGATTTTTCTTCTCTAGGGAATAGATTTTTGGCAAGCTGCTGAGTAATAGTAGAACCTCCACCGGCACGATTACCAGTAATAACTCCTTTAAACACACGCATTAAAGCTCGCAAATCCACTCCACTATGCTCATAAAAGCGAGCATCCTCAGTAGCAACTAATGCTTCAACAAGGTTTGGCGATAGTTCATCGAAATGAATATTTGATCTGTTCTCGATATAGTATTTTCCTAGCAGAACTTGGTCAGCAGAATATATTTCGGAAGCCAGATTACTCTTTGGATTCTCCAACTCTTCGAAACTAGGCATAAACCCAAGCCAACCAATGGAAATAGAATAAAATAGTAGACCAACAAAAGCCACTAATCCTATAAAAGTAAACCACATCAATCTTATAATTCGATTAATGTTTGTATTCTCCTTTTTTGCAGTTTTCTTTTTCTTTTCCAGTTTTTTATCTGTTGCCATAGTATTATTTGCTGTTCTTTATTATTTTAGAAAGTAATCTGTAAGGTGGTTTAATTCCTAATTTTCGCTTTTATCAATACGTATACCTACAGACTCAATTCCCTGTAGCTCAACTGTGCGCATTGCCTGTTCGAAAGTGATTTTATATTGTCCTTTCATGGGAAAACGTCCATGCTTACGAAATAGTATCTGATTATCTTTAATCTCGCCAATACCACTACCTAACCAATTGCCTTGCAAATCAGCAAGAAACAATTCGGCAGTATCAATGGCATATCTTCCATCAGGAAAATCTGTTCTTATAAAAAGGTATAAGTTAGAATAATTATACTCGGTAGTATTGCGAATATTTATATAGAAATCGAATGCCGAAAGTGTATCCGAAATATTGAAATCGAATTCAGCTTTTTGCTCTGCTTTCCATGGGTTATTTATTTCTTGATTATGATCGTAAATACTATTATTGCCACAGGAGCTAATAATAAACGCCAAAGCGATAACAAAAACCACATAAATATTTTTAAGCATAAGCATATATATATTATCAAATATAGAATAACAAATCTCTAAATTTAATTCAGAGATTTGTTATAAAAATGCCCAAAAGCTTAAGACTTTTCGCCTTTATTTACCTGAGGTTTATTCTCTCTTTTGGCCTTTGGTTTATTTGATTTGTTTACTTTATTGTTCTTATTATTAGGCCTTGCAGACCTAGATTTTTGCTGTTGTTTAGGATTATTATCCTTAGCATTATTTCTATTATTGTTTTTAGAATTATTAGCCTTCGCTTTGTTATTATTATCTTTAGCAGACTTATTTCCTTCCTTATTGTCTTGAGTTTTGGCGTTTTTATTATTCGACTGATTACGGTTTTTGTTATTCGATTTATTACGATTTCCGTTTCGCTTCGAATTACCTTTACTATTACCAGTTTTCACTTTATCGAAACGCGTAACATCATCTTGTCCAATTACATTGTCGAATTTAATAGAACCTTCAAGCTCGGCCTCAAGCTGAGTATTTAGCGCATCAGGGAGTTTTCCCTTATCGTTCATTCGCTGAATATTCTGCACCTCTTGACGACGCAATTGAATAAATACCGATGGAGTTTCGTAATACGAATACCACATCATGCCACTAAGTATATCTTTCTTTTGAAAGAAAGCATCACCAGCTTTGGTTTTAAGCTTAACATCCGAAGGAGGGAATTTTGCCGACTCTTCTTTATAATTATCTTGCTCAAAATTAAGACAGCACTTAAGCTTACCACATTGTCCGGCAAGCTTTTGTGGATTCATAGATAGGTTTTGAAGGCGAGCAGTATTAGTAGATACAGAGTTGAAATCGGTAAGCCAACTACTACAGCAAAGCTCACGGCCACAAGATCCAATACCACCAAGGCGGCTCGATTCCTGACGAACACCAATTTGTTTCATCTCTATTCTTACAGAAAATTTATCGGCAAGAATTTTTATCAATTCTCTAAAATCAACTCTTCCTTCGGCAGTATAATAAAATACAGCCTTGGTTTTATCGCCCTGATACTCAACATCGTTAATTTTCATATCAAGACCAAGGTCCATCACTGCTTTACGAGTAGTAATCATACTAGGGATTTCGAGAGCTGCGGCTTGCACCCATTTCTCAATATCGTTGCCTCTGGCTTTACGATAAACCTTGCTTATATAAGTGTCTTTATATGGGACCTTTTTTTTGTGCATTTGCAAACGCACTATTTCACCTGTTAGGCTCACAATTCCTATATCGTGACCTGGGCTTGCTTCCACGGCAACTATGTCACCGCTGAGTAATGTTTCTCCTTCGGGAGAACGAAAAAAACCTTTTCTATTGTTCTTAAAACGTACTTCTACAATATCGAAATAGCGCTTCTCTTCAATGAAATTAATATCGCTTAGCCAATCGTAAGCGTCTAATTTACAGCACGAATGCTGGTTTATATTCTCGTTCTTCTGATCTGCAGAAGGCACAAAACAACAGCCTCTCGACTGCATAGCTTCTTTTTCAGAATACATAAAATCTTATTTTGGTATATATATATAATTCTCCGCTAAAATCAACAATTTTAGCAGATACGTATCAATGGACAAAGGTAATAAAAATGAGGTAGGTTTTTGGGGAATTTTTGCACTCTTGGCTCGAAGCAATAATTTCACAAACGGAGTGAAGTAATCTTTTTTATAGATACCACAAAGTTTGTAATAATCTTGTATAAGTCTGCTTCTCCCGATTCCTATCGGGGGTCGCAGAATCTTGGTTCTAATGAACTTTTTCCTTATCCTAGTCCTCCTGAGTTTTTACCGAAGGACCCTTGCCCTCTTTCCTCCTTTTAAAATAATCCTCCGGCCAAATTGATTAAAAATTATAGCAAAGTTGATAATTTTAATATGCAATTTGCCCACCTCCTTTAAAAAGGAGGACTTTATCTACTCTTAGGTTGCCTAATTTATTTTAGAAAACATTAATTATACGTAGATAAATCTGATCCCGATGGCTATCGGGACGTTAATCTTCACTCTTAAATCCCTTTATCCTTAGATTTTAAAATTATAACTTATATACGGTAAAATGCCATAAAGGTATATTTTCGATAGTTGTAAATCTCCGTTATATTTATATCTAATATCTACCGTAAATATATTCTTTCTGTTATAAACATTCATTATTCCAAGCACCCATTCGCTCTTCCATTTTCTTGTAATATTTTTCTTGCTTTTATATTTCAGCGAAATATCTAATCGGTGATAATTTGGCAATTTATGAGCATTGCGCTCACTGTACGCAATGTAAGGTCGCCCTCCAAAAACAAATACCTCCTTGGGGATAGTAATATTCCCTCCAGAGCTAAACTTAAATACTGCAGCAAGCTCAAATACTTTAGATATTGGGTAGGCCATAACGATAGCTAGATTATGCCTTTTGTCAAAGTATGCAGGATACCATTTATCCATATTTACACCCTCTATTTTTTGGTCTGTTTTTGATAAGGTATAAGAAACCCAGCCTTTCAATTTGCCTATTTCTTTTTTAGCCATAAACTCCATTCCAAAAGATTTTCTTTTACCAGGCAATATTTGTGTTTCAATTTGATCATTAAGAAACAGATTAGCATTATCCACAAAATCAATAATATTATTAATATTTCGGTAATATAATTCTAAGGAGAAATCAACACCCACTTTGGTATAATTATAATAATATCCAATGGAATATTGGTCGGAATATGATGGCTTGATATGGTTGTTTGATGGAATCCAAACATCAGTCGGCATTCCCACGGCAGAGTTACTTAGCAAGTGCACATATTGTCGTGTTCTTGCGTATGAGAACTGAATAGTATTGGTTTTATTAATTGAATATTTTGTGTTTAAACGTGGTTCAAAACCCCACTGATATTTAATTATTTCGCCATTGGTATATTCTACTGTATCAATTATTTGACTCATATCATCGTTGTATTGGTATTCAGTACCAGGGCCAATATTTGTCATTGATGAGTATCTAATTCCCACTGTAATTTCAAGCTTATTGCTAATTGTATATTTATCAGAAATATAAAAGTCAGCACTAATTGCTTGCTGATTATGAAGTGTATATTCTTTAATATTTGTTTCTGATTCACTTTTTATAATTTCGCCTGGTTTAAACTTATGATAACCCAGTTTTAATCCATATTTCAGTTTATGCTTTTGACTAAGGTAATTGTCAATATCGAGTTTATAATTACTTTCCTTTAGTCCCGCTTGCCATATAAAATTATTGACATCATTAATTCTATCCAACGAATAATTATAGTTGCTGTATAGTAAAGTGTGATTTATAAATACTTTGCTATTTTTTACATGATTCCATCGACTTGTAATAGTTGTATTACCCCATTTTGTGTTGCTGCGAGCATCCAAAGGTTGAAGTTCAAACTCGTCCTTACTAGTGTAAGTTGAAATATAGAGCTTGTTTTTTGAGTTTATTTGATGATTAATTTTAAAGTTCAAATCATAAAACCAAACAACATTATCTTCAGGGATATTATTCATTTGCGGGATACTAATATTTGGAATATTATTTATTTGCCTTATGCCATTAAGAGTACTTCCTGGGTAGCCAAACCTACTAGATATTATCATTGAGGTTTTGTCTTTAATAATTGGTATTTCAAGACTTATTCTACTAGCCATTAATCCAATACCGCCTGTTAAAACAAGCTTTTTATTATTACCTTCTTTCATCCTCAAATCTATTACTGACGAAAGTCGTCCGCCATAGTTAGCAGGAAAATATCCCTTATAAAGAGTTGCTTCTTTCATTACATCGAGGTTAAAAGCAGATACCAAGCCCAAAGCATGACTTGGGTTATAAACAGGCGCTTCGTCAAGGAGTATTAAATTTTGATCATGGCTTCCTCCTCTAATCGACAAATTTGTAGTACCCTCAGTAGTGGTAAGTACTCCCGGCAAAAGTTGCATGCTTTTAATAAGATCTGGCTCACCCATAACCGCAGGAATAGATTTAACATCAGCAGTATTAATTGCTATTTGTCCAACACTTGCTTTGGTACGCTGTTCTGCTTTTATCTCTACTTGGGTTAGCGCGGTATTACTCTCAATAAGACTATAATTAAAAAGACTGTCTTTGCTTAAATCGAATCTGAAGGTATCGGTTTGATAACCTATATACGAAAACACAACTCTTTGATTTGCACCCTCCAGTTCTAATGAATAATAACCATAAGCATTTGTGGTAACTCCTTTTGATTTATCAGCTAAATAAATATTGCATCCCACTATTAGCTCTCCTGTATTAGCAGCAGAAATAACACCATAAATATGCCTATTCTGAGAGTGTGCATTGAACACCACAAACAAAATAAATATTGTGAATATGTGAGTTAAGTATTTAATTACCATTTATGTTATTGTAAATCTGTATTAGTTTTTATATCCTGTAATAATTGAAACTGGTGAAGCTCTGAAATAGCCATATGCTCCATTGCTTATATTCCCTTTGGGTGTTGCAGGCGTTGGCGAAAACACCCCTCCATCATTATTTACTTGCGACATTAACGTTCTTTGAAAATCATAAGCGTCTTTTGTAATCCCATGCATCAAAACTGTTATAGGGTCACCACTGCGCAAATAAAGTTGCAAAGCGTAATAATTGTTTATCCAAAATTCTTTATTTTGCCCATCATCCAACATAAAACCATTGGTGATTATATCCGTAGATAAGAACTTATCATCAATAATGGTTTTCATATTTGACGCAAAATTTGAAATATTCGTGTGATATTCGATGGTGAATAGGTAATAATCTTTAGTATTAGTGGGTTCATTAAAAAAGACTTTTATTCCTTCAATAAAATCCTTTTCAACACTTCCATCCTCAAAAAAATCATCAGGAATATGTATAGAATCAAGCTTTGGTACATTGGGCATAAATGCTTCGGCAGTATATTCTTTATCATCAAGCTTAACATATAAATAGTATTTCCTATTTGGCACTCCTTTGAAACCACATTTAGTATAATGTCCGTAATTTGATAAATCAAATCCCCTACAATCAATATGCTGTAATGTATCAATGTTGCCTATTTCATCTGAGATAATTACTAAGGCATTGGGAATTCCAATACCATTTTCATGATATCCTTCATCAATTGAACTAAGAGTAGAATTTATCTTATGGATTTTCACATAACTCGAATAAGTGTTAGTGTCATTATATCTATTTGGAATTAATATCTCATCATGATTAAAAATAAAGCCCTCTATAACAATCTTGTCGGCATCAATATTGTTTTCTATTTCATACTTTTCAGAACACGAAAACAACAATAAAAGGAATGGAATTATTATGGCATAATTTCTTAATCTGTGCATTTGAATTCGTTTTTTATGATTGAAGTTAGTCATTAGATAAAATGCTAATACACCAACTCTTGTGCCAAAAGAAAGGATTGTAAATATGGTTTATTTGTTATTTGGGGTT
>Ga0256842_1001894_pt1 | contig 15965 bp, 7 predicted proteins | sample 4559240metaG_FD_185973 | JGI IMG/M metagenome (GOLD analysis project Ga0256842, IMG submission 185973) | Hydrothermal vent microbial communities from Guaymas Basin, Mexico - 4559-240 | ecosystem: Environmental > Aquatic > Marine > Hydrothermal vents | place: Mexico: Guaymas Basin | collected...
ATTTTTACTGTTGTTATTTTATTTATGGGCTTAATTACTGCATTTAAAAAAGAAATTAATATATTGGGGTGCTTCTCATTACCAAATATAAGTTTAAATATAAAATCTGTTTTAGGGTCTAGTAAGCCATATTTGCACATCTGTTCCTCACTAATCAATTCTATATTAATATAACTTGTTATTTTACAATCTGCAAGGTTTTATTTTAGATATTGTTAAATATTACTGTTAAAATAATTTTAATTTGCATTAATACAAAAACTTATTTATACTATATATGTTTGTGATATTGAAGGAGCAAATGGAATTAAGTATTTCTAAAAGAGAAATTATTATAAAATTAGTATATTACGGTCCTGCATTAAGTGGAAAAACAACAAATCTTCAGGCATTACATTACTTTCTACAAAATGGCTCTGCATCTGATTTACTAACTCTTGATACAAAAAACGATAGAACATTGTTTTTTGATTTATTACCTATAGAATATGTAAGTAAAAGTAATTTTAAAGTCAGATTTAAATTATTTACTGTTCCAGGCCAAGTAATACATCTATCTACCAGAAAAATGGTTCTGAAATCAGCTGATGGAGTTGTTTTTGTTGCTGATTCTCAAAAAGAGCAAAGAAAAAACAATAATTACAGCTATAGAGATTTATTAAATAATTTAAGGTTTAATAATTTAGGTGGAATTCCTATAGTAATACAGTTTAATAAAAGAGATTTACCTAATATTATAGATAATGCCGAAGTAGAAGCATTTGCATCCAAACTAGGCACTAATGTTTTTAAAGCAAGTGCAATAAGTGGAGATGGAGTGTTAGAAACATTCGCCGAATTAATTAAAGTGAGCTATGATAGACTTGATTCTTTATATCAATTTGATAAAAAGTTTGGAATTTACAAGTCTGAAATTTTAAAAGGAGTATTTTCAAATATAAAAAATGGATGATTTATTAAATATTGATGATATTAAATTAGAAGATATACTTAGACAACTAGATTTTCAGGAATCTATTGAAGTATTAAATAATGAATTTAATTTAGAAATTGAAATTTTTGACAATGATAATAACTCCTTACTTAAAACAAGTAATCCTTTTGAAAAGCAAGAAGATAATAAAATTAAATTGGCTATATCCAAAAGAAGAATAGGATTTTTATATTTTAAATGTGATGAAAATAAAAAATCTTTTATAAGAAATTATCTTACATCACTGTTTAAAGAACAAATCAAATTAGCTTATAAAATATACCTAACAAATGAGGTACACCTAAAACTAGCCGAAAAGTCCTATAGCGAATTAAGTGATAAAAATCAAGAACTAGTAAAGGCTAACAAAGCACTTAAAGAGCTTGATAAAGTTAAAACGAATTTTTTAGCAATGATTTCTCATGAATTAAAAACCCCACTAACTTCAATTATTGGATATACTGAATTTTTACAGCTAGAAGATTTATCTGAAGAATCAGAGGAAACTTTAGAAAAAATTTTAAATAATGCTTTAGAATTATATGATTTAATTAAACAAATTTTAGATATTACCAAAATAGAAGATGGTGCATTAAGAGTTAATAAAAAAGTCATAGATTTAAACACTTTGATTAACGAAATAATAGATTCAGTAAGTTATCAATTAGAAAATAAAAATTTAACATTAAAAAAGCAAATAAACATAAATAAATTTGAAATTTTAATTGATGAGGAGAAAATTTTTCAATCAGTAAGAAATTTGCTTACTAATGCAATTAAATTCTCAAAAAAAGGTGAAGAAATAATATTAAAATTCGAGGAAATCACCAAAATAATTGATGATGATGACCCAGAAAGTGAAGCTTTTACTTTTTTTGGGGCTGAAGAAGAAAAATTTTTGAAAATTTCAGTTATTGATTTTGGTATTGGTATTTCACAAGAACATCAAGATAAATTATTCAACTCATTTTATCAAGTTGATGGTACACAAACAAGAGCACATGGAGGAACAGGATTAGGTTTATCTATAGTTAAAAACTTCATAACTGCTCATAATGGTTTTTATGGTTTAGAAAGTAAAGAAAATGAAGGTAGTACTTTTTGGCTCGAATTGCCCTATGAGTAACAAAACTGATATAAAAAGGATACAAAAAATGAATGAATTTGAATTTATAAACAAAATTAAAGAAATAAGCACATATCATAAAATAAATTTAGGTATTGGAGATGACACAGCGATTTTAAATGACAATATGTTAATTTGCAGTGATTCTTTAGTTGAAGGTGTTCATTTTAGTCTTAACTATTTTACTATTGAAGAGGCTGTTAAAAAGGCGGTAATAGTTAATTTATCTGATATTCTTGCAATGAATGGAACTCCTTTATATTATTTATTAAATATTTCTATTCCCAAAGAGCATCTAAATAGCCTTCAAAATATAACAAATTCAATATCTAAAATTAATGATGAGTACAAAATAGATTTAATTGGCGGAGATACAACAAGCTCATTAAAAAATATATTTATTTCAGTAACAATGATAGGGAAATCTAATAAAATCATAAAAAGAAATAATGCAAAATTAAACGATAACATCTATATCTGTGGATTCCCGGGATATTCAGCACTAGTAATGAACTTACTTCAAAAAAAGGTTGAAAAATCATATTTTGAAGACTATATTAAGTATCACATTGAGCCTAGAATAAACTTTAATTTCTTAGAATTATTTAAAAAAATAGAAATTAACTCAATGATTGATATCAGCGATGGCTTACTAAATGATTTATCTCATATTTTAAAACAATCTAATTTAGGTGCTGAAATTCAAGAAGAATTATTTTATAATAATTTAGACTTTTCATTTTTAGCTCAACAATTTGAACTTGACCCTATAGATTTAATTTATAATGGAGGAGAAGACTTTTTTCCTCTTTTTACCTCTCCTATAACACCAAAAGAGCTATATCCTATATCCGAAGAATTAGGCTTAGAAGTATTTCATATAGGTAAAATCACCAAAGGTAACAAAATTATCAACAATTTTTCTCAAGAACTGACCCCAAAAGGTTTTTTACATTTTTAATAATATGTAAAAAACTTCATTTGACTTTTTTTAAAAAACATACTAATATCACTAGCTTAATTTTTATGGAGAAAGTATGAAATATTTTTTAATTTTAGCAATTTTATCTATTCTTTTTACTAGTTGTGGAGATAATAGCAATGGTAACTCAATAAGTTGTACACCAGCTTGTGAAGAATGGCAAACATGTAATGATGGAACTTGTGAATTGATTTCTGATAGATGTGAATCTACAGATAACTGCAAAGAAAATGCTGAAAAGCCTATTTGTGATTTAACAAAGCATATTTGTGTTGCAGAAATAGCACCAGAATGTATAGTAAATGATGATTGCAAAAACCAAGCAAAACCTATTTGTAAAGACAATGTTTGTGTTGCTGATAGTACACCTGAGTGTACAGTAAATGATGATTGTAAAGACCAAACAAAACCTATTTGTAAAGATAATGTTTGTGTTGCTGATAATACACCAGAATGTACAGTAAATGATGATTGTAAAAACCAAGCAAAACCTATTTGTAAAGATAATATTTGTGTTGCTGATAACACAGATAACTGTATAGGCTTATCATATTCTGATATTCAAAGAAGTAGTCAAGATGAAAACCACTATGTTGATTTAGTTATAGATGGAAATTACTACTTATCTATTGAATTTTACGAAGATAGTCCTGCAGCTAGCTATGATTTAGCCTCTGTTGGAGTTAATGATAATTACGAAACATGTAAACAATGTGTATTGATTTATAAAATAGCAGATGACGATGAGACAGTTGAAAAAATATTTTTCCAATCTCAAGGAAATATGAATATAACAGAAGGACTTGCAGGAACGGGAGAATCAAAAGGAGAAATAACAAATATAAAATTAATTGAATCTACTATTGATGAAGATAATAATTTTCATTCTAGCACTGTAGAAAACGGTAATTGTATAGAAATCCAAACAGGAGAAACATGGGCTTGGGACACTATGCCAACAGTAACATGTACAGATAACGAACTTAGGTGTAACCTTGATGGTACAAAAATTGAAAAATGTTTAAATAATGAATGGATTGAAGATATTACATGCGAAAGCTACAAAGAATGTAAGACAATAGAAAATACTCCTAGCTGTGAGCTAAAAAATAATGCTTGTATTCCTAACACTGAAAGTTGCGAAGAAAATAATATTGCTATATGTAATGAACAAGGCACAGAAAAAACAATAGTAGAGGCTTGTACTCTTCCTCAAGTATGCAATGAAGATAATGGTACATTTTCTTGTTTATCTAATAATAAAACTATTTTAGAAATTAGAAATTTAGAAGTAAATTTAAATGACGGTGAAGATGGTGCTATTTACACTACAACAGGTATAGTAACTGCAGTAACAGAGCATGGTTATTATATGCAAGATGCTACAGAAGCTGGTATTTATGTTTTTTTGGGATATAGCGAAACTCCAACGGAAGGCATAGGTGATGAAATAACGATAACTGCAACTGCAAGAAATTATCAAGGCTTATTAGAATTAGCTAATCCTTTACTCAGACAAACTTTAGGAACTACAGTTACTCCTAATTTTACAGATATAGATGCTTTAAATATAGAAAATTTAGAAGCACAAGAATCTATGTTGGTTAATATGTTAAATCCTCCTTTTGTTGTTATTTCAATTGATGACCATAACAATACTTTATTAAAAGATAGTAATGATAATGAATTTGTAATGAGAAATTCATTATTTGATTATGACACTCCCCTTATTGGTTTAAAATATAGTAAATTACAAGGAGTTTTGACTTACGAATATGACATATATAAATTATTACCAATAATGACATCTGATATAGAAATTGTTCCTGACACCGAAAATTGTACAATAAATGGTACAGAATGTGATGAAAATTTAACGAAAACAGTTTGTAACCAAACAACATTGAAGTGTGTTGTTCCTGTTGAAATAGATAATTGTTCTAATGATAATACAATTTGCCAAAACAATACAAACGGTAAAACCACTTGTATAGAAAATATTTGTACAGAAGTTTTAAATAAAACTATTTTAGATATAAGAACACTAGAAAAAGATTTAGAAAATAATATAGAAAGTGCTAATTATTATAAAACAACAGGAGTTATAACCGCTATAAAAACTAATGGGTTTTATATTCAAGATTCAACCGGAGCGGTTTATACTTATATGCATAATACTGAATTTACTCAAGAAGTAGGAAATAAAGTAGAAATTATAGCTAAAGTTAAAAATTATAGAGGATTATTAGAATTTATAAATCCAATAATTACAGATAATGGGGTAGATATATTACCTAATTTTACAGATATTGATGCATTAAATATAGAAAATGTAGAAATAATAGAAAATAATGAGTCTATGCTAGTTAATTTTTTAAATCCTCCTTTTATTGTAATTGCAATTGATAGTAATCATAATATTACTCTAAAAGATGCAAATGATAATCATTTTAAAATGAAAAGCTCTATTTACAGTTTTACTACTGAAATAAATACTGTTTATTCTTCACTTAAAGGAATTTTAAATTATGAATACAATGAATACAGACTACTTCCTAGAGAAGCTAGTGATATACAAGAAAGGGTTGAAATAGAAGATTGTACAATAAATGGAAATGAATGTTCAGTAAACATTATTAATACCGTTTGTAATGAAACAGCCTTAAAATGTATTCAGCCTATTGAAATAAATGATTGTACTCAAAATAGTAACTGTGAAAATAACACTAATGGCAAAACAGTATGTATTACCAATCTTTGTTCTGATCCAATTGAAATTGATGATTGTACTAATGATTTAACAGCATGTGATAATAATACTAATGGAAAAACAGTTTGTATAAACAATATTTGTTCAGAAACAGTTGATTGTACCATTAATGGAAATGAATGTGATAATAATTTAATAAATATAATTTGTAATGAAACTACATTACAATGCGAAGCTCTACCAGCTCAACCTTTAAACGGTGATTTTGAAAATTGGATAGATGAGACCAATGCAGAAAATTGGACTTATAATGAAACAGGTTTTAGCCTTCAAAAAGAAATCACAAACATTCATACAGGTTCATTTAGTGCAAAAATTAGTAGGTTATTAGAAGCTTATACAGATAACGAAAAAGCACAAATGGACAGTAATTTTATTCCTATTCAAGAAAATAAAACTTATAAAATAAGTGCATATTTTCTTGATAATACTGATAATGTAAGAGGAAGAATCTCTTATGCTTGGTTTGATACGAATAACAACAGAATTGGTATTCCTAGTTACAGTAATTTTACTATAGACGATGCTGATTGGCAGGAATTAATATTCAATACAGAAAACGCCCCTGAAAATGCAGTAAATTTAAAAATATTTATCAGAGTTTACAAACAAAATGCAGATACAGGAAGTATTTATCTTGATGATGTAACTATTACAGAAAAATAAATAAATTAAACCGTCCTATCGAATAGAATAAACCACAACTTGACTTTTTAAAATATTGATAGTATTAATTAAATATATCAGTGAGGTATTATGAAATTTTTATTATTATTAATAGTTGTGAGTGTCTTTTTAACTAGTTGTGAGTTTTTTGAAACGAAAGAGGACTGTAACCCCATTTGTAAAACATGGGAATCATGTAATGATGAAGGACATTGCGTTTTAAAAGATATTGCTTGTACAGAAGCCAAAGATTGCCCTGAAGCGATGCCTGTTTGTGATATATTAAATCATCTTTGTATAGAAGATGATAATACTGAATGTTATGCTAATGATGAATGCTTAGATTTAGAAAAACCAATTTGTGATAAAGGTATCTGTATTAAAAAACCAGATGAATGCACAACAAATACAGATTGCACGAATTCTAAAAAACCAATTTGTGATAATGGGCAATGTGTAGAAGAAGCTTGTATTCCAAATTGTGATAACAGAGAATGTGGAGACAATGGATGTGATGGCGTTTGTGGAACCTGTGGGGCAAATCAAGCTTGTAACTCACATCATCAATGTGTTAATAATTGTACTCCTAAAACATGTACTGAATTAAGTGCTGATTGTGGTTCTATAGATAATGGCTGTGGTACTAGTATTGATTGTGGTGATTGTTTAGCAACTCAAAGCTGTAATAGTAATCAATGTGTTGATAATTGTACTCCTAAAACATGTACTGAATTAAGTGCTGATTGTGGTTCTATAGATAATGGCTGTGGTACTAGTATTGATTGTGGTGATTGTTTAGCAACTCAAAGCTGTGATAGTAATCAATGTATCGATAACCCCAATAATTCATTTAATGGTAGCTTTGAAAATTGGACAGATACAAACCTTGATGATTGGATAATATTTTCTCAATTGATTCTAGAAAAAGAAGAAAGCAATATTTACGATTTAGCGACTTCGGTAAAATTAACAAGAGATGCAAATGCAAACGACAATGCTTTAACAGCCTTAGAAAGTATAGCTATTCCTGTTACAGAAGGAAAAATTTACACTTTGTCCTCTTATGTTCTTGATAATGTAAACACAGTGAGAATTAGAATAAATTACATGTGGCTAGATACAAATGGAGATAAAATAGGTACTTCTGTTTATGGTGGATATTCATCTGATAGTCCTAATTGGGAAAATCTAACTAAAGAAACTAATGCTGCTCCAGTTGGTGCAGTTTCTATAAAAATATTTTTTAGAGTTTATAATGATGGAGCAGGCGGTAATACTGGTTCTGTTTATCTTGATGATGTAACTATTACTGAAAATTAGATTTACTTTGCCCCTTCAACTACATAAAATGTATTTTACGGGGATTTTTAAGCTAAAATCTTAAAAATTATTCTAAAAACTTAGGTTTAATTATCAAAAGTATTGCAGGAAGAAGAGTAAAAGATGCAATCAAAGATGTTAATATAGATAACATTATCAAAAAAACAAAGAATCTTATGGAAATAAATGAAAAGAATACCGAAAATAAAAATACCCTTTCTACTGTTCCAATAATTCTCAATAAGTTTTTTCTTTAGTAAAATTAATATATTAAAGAGACAAAAAATAGATAACTCATGCCCATAAAAACAATAATCCTTTGATATTCCTAGAAAAAACACTTTTTTATTGAGAGTTACTAAAGTGATACTTATATATTTGACTAAAAGTATTAATCTATGGTAGTTTATTTTGTTATTATCTTATTTTAAAGAACTTAACAAAGTAAATATAAATAAAATGGTAAGTTATTATAAAGGAAAATATGAGTAGCTTTTTTACAAATAGAGATGGAAATACATTATTAACTAGGTTCAATACAATTTTAAGAGATGATAGAGTTAAAGAACTTGAAATGATTGTTGGTTTTTTAAGATTATCTGGATTATACGAAATAGATGATAGTATTAAAAATTTAGAAAAAGTTAGAATAATAGTTGGAATTAACCTAGATAAACCGGTTTTTGAAGTTTTAAAAGATAAATCATTAGGATATGAAAGCAATAAAAAAGTTTTAGAAAACTTTAAAGCTGAAGAATTAAATGACTTAAATTCACTTCCTTACAATAAAAAAATTGAAAGAGGAATTCAATTATTAAAAAACTTACTCTCCGAAGAGAAACTTGAATTAAGAATACATAAAACTAAAAAACTACATGCTAAAGTATATATCTTTTTAGAAACTCCATTAAAAAATTATGATAATTCTATTGATTATCGTGGTTCTGTTATTACTGGTTCTTCAAATTTTTCAGTATCAGGATTAAAAAATAATGTTGAAATAAATGTAGAACTAAGAGATCAAAACTATATTAAAGAATCACATAATATCTTTGAAGAATTATGGATTGAGAGTATTAAAATCACAAGAGATGATATTGCAGATATAATGAAAAAATCTTATATTCCTCAATTAAGTCCATATCATTTATATATTAAATTTCTAATGGAATATTTTGGAGATAGAGTAAATTTACAATCAGAAGACTTACCACCTAATTTTAAAAGATTAACATACCAAACAGATGCCGTAAATCAAGCTTGGGATATATTACAAAAACATAATGGAGTTTTCTTATCTGATGTTGTAGGGCTTGGTAAAACAATTATAGCAGTAAGAATTATGCAAAAATTTATTGCGAATGTAAAAGAAGAATCCATTTTAATTATAACTCCTCCTGCAATCAAAGGTGCTTGGAAAAGAACAATCAATTTATTTAACATACACCGAAATCACAAAATCATGTCTTCGGCCACCATTGATAGAATTAAAGATGCCGAAAAATATGGTCTCATCATTGTTGATGAATCACATCAATTTAAAAATTTTAATACAGAAAGATTTAAATTACTAGAACAAATATCTAAAACACCAACTTATAAAAATAAGAAAAAAAAGATAATATTACTTTCTGCAACCCCTTTAAATAATAGACCTGAAGATTTAGCAAATCAAATATATTTATTTCAAGACAAAAGAGCAAGTACAATTCCCTCCTTTATTAACTTAGAAACATTTTTTGCAGATAAAGATAAAAAATATAAACAAGCAATGAAAGAAGAAGATGATTTCAAGGCAAAGTCAATACTTGATACTATATCTAATGAGATAAGAGAAAATATATTAAAACCTATTATGGTTAGACGAACTAGAAATAATATTAAAAATATAAAATCATACAGAGAAGATTTAGAAAAACAAGGAATATATTTTCCTGAAGTAAATGATGTAATGGAATTAACCTATAAACTAAATAATCACTTATTAAATTTATTTAAAAAAACAATACTTACAATTGCTGATTATGAATTAAATAATAATGGAGATTTAATAGAAATACCAAAGGAGAGAAAAAAAGATAATGCTAAATCATTAAAGTATTATAGATATAGAGCTGTTGAAAATTTAACACCAGAAAAGCAAGAAGAGCTGAGAAAAAAACAAGGTGTTCAAGAAGGGTTTTATGAGAAAATTTCCGATTCATTATCTACTCTAATGAAAACTCTTTTAATAAAACGATTAGAATCATCATTTTCAGCATTTAAATCTTCTTTAAAAAGAATGTATGAACATTTAGGTGAATTTATTAAGATGTTTGAAGAAAATAGAGTTATCATTGCTCCAGATTTACATCCAATAGAATATTTAATTAAAGGTGAAAGCGAAAAATTATTAAAAAAACTTGAAGAAAACCCAGAAAAAGGAAATGTTTTTGAAAGTAAAGATTTTGTACCTGAATATATAGAAAATCTAAAAGAAGATTATGATAAACTTAAAGGTTTATGGAATTATTGGAAAGATGTTGAAGAAGATCCTAAAATAGATAGCTTTAAAGAATTATTAGATAATGATTTGAAAAGATATAAAAAGATTGTTGTATTTACAGAATCAACAGTAACTGCAAAATATTTGACTGAAAAGATAAATAGAGATGATATTTTGTTAGTTTCTTCAGAAAACAGAGAAGAAGTTGAAATTGATATTTTAGAAAATTTTGATGCTAATTATTTAGAAAACGAACAAAAAGATAAATATAGAATAATCATCACAACAGAAACCTTAGCCGAAGGGGTAAATTTACATAGAGCAAATGTTATTGTAAATTATGATATTCCTTGGAACTCTACAAGGTTAATACAAAGAATAGGTAGAATTAATAGAATAGGTTCACCTCATAAAGAAATTTTTATTTATAATTATATTCCAACTGATGAAGCAGAGAATGAAATTAAATTAGCAGATAAAGCATTCAAAAAAATACAAACTTTTCATAATACTTTAGGTAGTGATAATCAAATATTTTCAACTAAAGAAGAAATGAAGGATGTTGAAATATTTGAAAATATAGAAGATGATGGAGATGATGAACTTTACTTTTTAGAAGAATTAAGAAACGTTAAAGAAAATAACAGGGCTTTATTTAATGAACTTATGAATAAACCCAATAAACTAAGATGTATTAGAGATGGTGAAATGAAAAGCCTTATTTATATGAAAAATGGAGATTTTCAAAAGTTTTACCAAATAAAAAAGTCTAATTTAGAATCTATCTCATTTACAAAAATGGCTTTTAAATTAAAAGCTAATAAAGATGAAAAAAATATATATGAAATACCTGACTTTCATTTTGATGATGTTAATTTAGCAAAAACTGAATTTAACAAAGAATTAATTCAATTAAAACAAGATTTAAGTGATAAAAAAAGTAAAACTGTAAAAAATAAAAATGATGGAAAAGCTATTAAAAGATTAAAGGTATTAAGAAAAGATAAGTCTAATTTTACAGAATATGAAGGTGAGTTATTTAAAAAAATCACTAAAATAATAAAAAAAGGTGTGTTTAAAAACTTAAGCAAAGAAATTATTGATGCTACAAAATTACTAAAAGACAAAAATAGTAAACTATCAACCAAAGAAATAGATGAATTATCAAGAAATATTGAAATTATATCAAATAAATATAAAATAATTGAAAATAGTAGAATAAAACAAGAAGATTTTGATATAAACATAGAAACTATTGTTTCTGAGAGTTTTGAGTAAAAAAGAGGAAAAATGGATATATTTAAAAATGCTTATAATAGAAAAAATTTTAGAAATTTAATAAATAATATTTTTCAAAAAAGTGATATTTTTTTAAATATCCCTGAAAATCAAGATGTTTTAGATGACAAAATAGAATCTGGATGTTTACTTGGAGAATTAGAGTTAGATGGTAAAGATTTTGCCATTTTTGAGTATAGAGTTAAAGATGAACTTGATTTAGAGAAAAATAAAGTAGGATTAAGTAAAAGGTTAATAAAAAATGGTAAAGACTACCTATTTGATGCTTTTTTAGGGGTTTATTATAATGAAAAAACTAATATTTGGAGATTGTCACTAGTAAATATTGAGTATACAGAAAATAAAGAAAAAACAACATCTTTAAAGAGATACACTTATTTACTTGGTAAAGATATTCCTGTCAACACAGCTATCAAACAGATAAAAAATGAATTGATTGATAAAAAAGTTAATAGTATTGATGATTTATTAAAAGCATTTTCAGTTGAACCTGTTACAAAGGAGTTTTTTGAGAGGTATAAGAAGATTTTTGAAGAATTTAATAAGCATTCATATAAAAATCATATTAATTTTGATTTATTTAGAGATGGTGATACAAATACGAGAGAAAAGAAAATCAGAGATTTTAATAAAAAATTACTTGGAAGGCTTGTTTTTTTGATGTTTTTACAAAAAAAAGGTTGGTTAAATTCTTCAAGCCTTGATTATAAAGATGGAGATAAGAATTTTTTATCAAATTTTTATAGAAAAGCAATTAAAGAAGATAAATTATTTTATAATGAGTATTTAGAGCCATTGTTTTATGATACTTTAAATAAAAGAAGAGAAAATGATATATTTTCTATAACGGGTAAAAAGGTTCCTTTTTTAAATGGTGGTTTATTTGAAAAGGAGGTTAATGAAGCTCATCTTTCTTATCCAAATGAATTATTTGATTTATTATTCAATAATGAAAATGGTTTATTTAATCAATACAACTTTACAATAATAGAAAATGACAGTACAGACCAAGAAGTTGCTGTTGACCCTGAAATGCTTGGACATATTTTTGAAAACTTACTAGAAGATAATAAAGATAAAGGGGCTTTTTATACTCCAAAAGAAATTGTTGATTATATGAGTAAATCTTCATTGTTAGAGTATTTAAAGACAGGTTTTGAAGAAAATAAAGAGAATTTAGAAGAAAATGAAAAAGATATTTTAAGAGAATTAGTTTTCTCTCCAGAAATCGCAGATTTCAGAGTCCATTTTATAGAAAATAATAGAGATTTACTTAATATGTTGCTTGATAATGTAAAAATATTAGACCCTGCTATAGGAAGTGGGGCTTTCCCTATGGGAATGTTGCAAGCAATTATTAGAGTAAAAGAAGTTTTAAATCATGATTTAAATAGAGGTGAAGCTAAAAGAAATATTATAGAAAATTCAATTTATGGTGTTGATATTGAAAGTGGTGCTGTTGATATTGCTAGACTTAGGTTTTGGCTGTCACTTGTGGTTGATGAAAATAAACCAAGTCCATTACCAAATTTGGATTTTAAGATTGTTGTAGGTAATAGTTTAGTATCTGTTTTAAAAATAGGAAAACTAGAAGAAGTTATAGATTTATCTGCTTTAAGAAATAATAATGTAAAACTTGATAGTTCAATGTTAAAAAAATTACTAGATGCTAAAAATGATTTTTATGAAGGAATTGGAGATAAAAAAGTATTAAAAGAAAAGATTAAAGATTATGAAAGAGATATTTTAAAGGTTATATTTAAGTATAAAATCATGGAATTACAATCCAAAGATAAAAAACATTGTACCAAGAACTTTTCAGGAAAAGTTAAGAATCATAAAAAATGTGAAGAATATAAAACTAAATTAGCAGGATTAAATAAAACTTTAGATGATATTAAAACAAAAGATTATAGTATTTTTGATTATTATTTAAATTTTAATGAAGTTTTTCAAGAAAATAATGGGTTTGATATTGTAATTGGTAATCCTCCATACATTAAAGAAGCAACAAATAGAGCTGCTTTTGATGGTTTTAGAGAAACAAGTCCATACTACATAGGTAAGATGGACTTGTGGTATGGCTTTACTTGTATAGGAATGGATTTACTAAAGGATAATGGAGTACTCTCTTTTATCGCTACAAATAATTGGATTACAAGTTATGGTGCTAAAAAATTAAGAAACAAGGTTTTAATTGATGGTAAGATTTTAGAATTTATAGATTTTGGAGATTTCAAAGTATTTGAAACAGCTAGCATACAAACAATGATTGTAAGTATCATGAAAACAAGTAATAACAATAAATATTTAACTCAATATTCAAAAATTATTAATAAGAAAATAGAAAAAAAGAAAATAATTAATTTTTTAAATAAAGAAAATCTTAATGATTTTAATATTTTTACAGCTGAGATAGTAAGAAAAGACTTAAAAAATAAAAATATTGTTTTTTTAGAAAAAATGATATCTAATATTTTAACAAAAATAAGGTTTAATAAAAATTTTAACTTAGATGAAAAATTGGAAATTGCATCAGGAATAGATATTTTACAAGACTTTGTAAATAAGAGTTCTAAAAAAAAATTAAATAAAGACAATATTCTAATTGGAGATGGCATTTTTACAATATCTGATAAGGAAAAAAATGATTTAAATTTTAATGATATTGAATTGAAAATAATTAAACCTTTATATACAACTAATGAAGTAGATAAATATTATGCTAATGCTAGTAATAATTTTTGGGTGATTTATACAAGTAGTAAATTTAAGAATATAAATGAAATAAAACCATATCCAAGTATTAAAAAACATTTAGATAAATTTCAAGAAATAATAACTTCTGTTAATAAACCTTATGGATTACATCGTGCAAGAAATGAGTTTTTTTTTAAAGGAGAAAAAATATTAGCAATAAGGAAATCAACAAAATATCCAAGATTTTCATATATAAATTTTGATTCATATATCAATAGAACATTTATTATCATAAAATCAAATAGGATTAATCTAAAATATCTAACAGCACTATTAAATTCTAAATTAATTGCCTTTTGGTTAAGGTATAAAGGAAAAATGCAAGGTGATAATTATCAACTTGATAAAGAACCATTATTAAATATTCCAATAAAAAAAACACCTACAATACCCCCTTTTGAAAACCTTGTTAATAAAATAATGGCCCTAAAAAAAGAAGAAAAAGACACCCAAGTTTTAGAAGATAAAATTGATTTAATGGTTTATAAGCTTTATGACTTAAATTATGATGAAATTAAAATAATAGATGCTGACTTTGATGTAGTTTTAAATCAATTTGGAATTAATAAAGTTAAATATGAGAGTATGAGTATTGAAGAGTTGGAAAAGACATGAATAATAACACATGCTTTGATAATTTAAATGAAATTTTCTCTACTTGCACATTTAAATAAAACAAGTTATACTCCTATCAGGAGGCTTAAATGGTAAAAAATAAGGATAAAAATAAAATAGAAAACCGTTATGATAAAATATTAAAAGAGCTTTTAGATAATAAAATATTAATGAAACAATTAATTACAGGATTCATTAATGAATCTTGGGTTAAAAGTATAGATTTTAGAACATTAAAAAAAGAAAAGACAGATTTTTTATCAGAAGATTTAAAAGAATTTAGAAAAGATTTACTTTGGAGTGTTAAACTCAAAGGTAATAAAATTTATTTTTATATTCACATAGAATTTCAATCAATACCCGATAGAAAGATGCCTTTTAGATTTTTAATTTATGATAGTTTATTACATATTGATATATTAAAAAATAGAAATAAAAATGACAAGGATAAAAAATTACCATTTATTTTCCCTATATTATTTTATATCGGAGAGAATAAGTGGAAGTTTGAATTTGATTTAACTAAACTAATAGAACAACCATTTGATAATGCAATAAAGTATATACCTAAATTTAATATTTATAAAATAATGTTAAACGAAAAGAGTTTAAAAGACTTAAAAACAATAGATAATTTATTGAGTAATATTTTAGCAACTGATAATAAGGAAATAAATCAAAAAGATTTAGATGAAATAATATTAAAAATAAAGCAAATATTATCAGGTTATGACAAAGAAAAGGAATTAATAATGCTTGATAAAATCAATAAATTTGTTAAATTAATATCAAGTGATAGAATAAATATTAAAGAAGCTCTAAAAACTTTAAATCAGGAGGATAAAATGGGTGGAATGATGAAACTACTTAACGAAATTGAAGAAAGAGGAGAAAAAAAAGGTATAGAAAAAGGCATAGAAAAAAAAGCAATAGAAACAGCTATTGAAATGTTAAAATTAGCTTCAGAAC
>Ga0256842_1001895_pt1 | contig 15961 bp, 14 predicted proteins | sample 4559240metaG_FD_185973 | JGI IMG/M metagenome (GOLD analysis project Ga0256842, IMG submission 185973) | Hydrothermal vent microbial communities from Guaymas Basin, Mexico - 4559-240 | ecosystem: Environmental > Aquatic > Marine > Hydrothermal vents | place: Mexico: Guaymas Basin | collected...
CAAGGTATGAAAGGCTTAAAGCAAAGCACAGGACTACAACTCAAGGACTTTTAAAACTTTTGGAAGAGCTTAAAAAAGAGCTTGAGCTAATAGAAACCGGGGAAGAGGGGCTTTCTGAGCTAAGGGCTGAGGTAGAAGAGCTTGGAAAAAAGGCTCTTTCCTTAGCAAAAGATCTTTCTCAAAAAAGGCTAAAGGCAGCTTCTAAGCTTAAAACTGCACTTACTTCAGGACTTAAAGAGCTTGGGATGGAAAAGGTTGTGCTTGAAGTCAGGGTAATTTCAAAAGAGCCAAAGGTGGAAAATCTTAGCCAAAATGGGCTTGACGAAGTTGAGCTTCTTTTTTCTTCAAATCCAGGTATTGCCCCTCAGCCACTTCATAAAGTTGCCTCTGGAGGTGAGCTATCAAGAGTATTTCTTGCCTTAAAAAGCCTTTTAAAAGAGGCAGATGAGGGTTTAACCTTTGTGTTTGACGAGGTGGACACAGGCATTGGTGGAATAACTGCCAAAAAAGTGGGACAAAAGTTAAAAGAGCTTTCAAGGACCTCGCAGGTTCTCTGCATAACTCATCTTCCTCAAATAGCAGCCCTTGCAGATGAGCACTATGTGGTGGAAAAGGAAATTCAGGGAGATGCCACTGTTACCCGGATAAAAAAAGTGAAGGGAAGAGAAAGACTAAGGGAAATAGCACGGATGCTTGGAAATCCAGATGATCTTGAGCTTGCAAAAAGCTTTCTTTCAGGAGAGCGCCTTTAAATGGCTGAAAAAAAAGCAGTTGTGCTTGTCTCTGAGGGGCTTGATAGCCTTTTGACGCTTTTAATCCTGAAAAACCAGGGAATAGAGCCCATTGCCTTAAAGCTTATTACCCCTTTTTTTGGCTGGAAATATAAAAAAGAGCAGGAAGCCTTTAAGAAAAAGCTTGAAGCACTTGGAGTAAGTGAAGTCAAAGTAATTGACATAACAGAGGAGTTTCTTGAGGTTTTAAAGAAACCAAGGTATGGATATGGCTCCTATGCCAACCCTTGTATTGATTGTAAAATTCTTATGCTAAAAAAGGCACGGGAGGTGCTTTCTGAGACAGGGGCTTCTTTTATTGCTACTGGTGAGGTGCTGGGCCAAAGGCCCATGAGCCAGAATAAAGCCTCCCTTGAGCTGATAGAAAAAAGAGCGGGCGTGGAAGGGCTTGTTTTAAGGCCACTTTCTGCAAAACTCCTTGCTCCTACAGAGGTAGAGAAAAAGGGGCTTGTAAATAGAGAAGCCCTTTTTGACATCTATGGCAGAAGAAGAGTAAGACAGATTGAGCTTGCCAGGAAGCTGGGGTTAAAGGAAATCCCCTCCCCCTCTGGAGGCTGCCTTCTTACAGATCCTCAGATTGGAGAAAGGGTGCTAACAGTAATAAAAGAAAAAAGGCCTCTTACCAGGAACACTGCAGAGTTACTTACTTTTGGAAGGCACTTTTTTGAAGAGGGCTTGTGGGTTGTGCTTGGTAGAAACCAAGAGGAAAACCAAAGGCTCTTTGAACTCACAAAAGATGAGTTTGTCTGCTATAGTCTGAATTTCCCTGCCCCCTGTCTGGTAGTGGTTGAAGGAGAGCCTCCTGAAGAGTATTTAAAATCCCTGCTTTTAAAATATTCCAAAAAAGCCCGGCAGGCTCTGGAAAAAGGAGAGGAGGTAGTCCTTGAAAAACTCAATTAATCCAGTTATTAAAACAGTTGCCCTGCTTACTGACTTTGGTACAACGGATCACTTTGCAGGTGTGGTAAAGGCAAAAATTTTAAAAGAGCTTTATACAGAGCCTGAATATCAAAATATTGTAGTAAATTTTATTGACATAACCCATGAAATTCCTCCCCAGGATGTAAAAAAAGCTGCACTTGAGCTCAAGTTTGCCTATCCGCACTTTCCAGAGGGCACTCTGTTTCTCTGTGTGGTTGATCCAGGGGTTGGCACAGAGAGAAAGGTGCTTGTGTTTGAAACAGAAAAATACACCTTTGTTTCTCCTGACAATGGGCTTTTAACTCTGGTGCTGAAAAACGAAAAAGGAGTGCTCTGGGAAATAGAGAAAGAAAAGTTTTTCCGCCCGCCTTTTAGCAGCACCTTTCACGCAAGGGATCTTTTTGCCCCTCTTGTTGCGTATCTCTTAAAAGAAAAGCCCCTTGAAGGAAAGGCAAAAAAGGTGTCTCCAGAAAAAGCAGTGCTTCTTCATTTTCCAGAGCCTAAGCCCCTGAAAGATGGCTTTCTTCTTTCTGTGTGGTATGTGGATAGGTTTGGTAATCTTTTTACCAACTTTTCAGAAGAGCTTGCAGAGAGGGAATTTGAAGTGTTTGTAAATGAAGAGCCTGTGCCCTTAGTAAAAAGCTATGCTTATGGAAAAGAAGGAGATGTGATTGCCCTTTTTGGAAGCGAGGGACTGCTTGAAGTGGCAATAAAAAATGGTTCTGCTTACGAAAAACTCGGAATTCCAGAAATTAAAATAAAATGGAAGAAATAAGCCCTTCTTCTATAAGCCTTACCCCTTTTTTAAATGGAAAACTAAAAATCTTTCAACCTGAAAAGGGCTATAGATTTGGCATAGATTCCTTACTTCTTGCTTATTTTTTGAGATTAAAGCCAGGGGAGAGGGTGCTTGAGGCATGTGCTGGATGCGGTGTGATAAGTCTTATTGCACTCTGGAGATTTCCCAAGAGCAGGATATTTGCCTTAGAGTTTGACAAGCTTTTAGTGAGGTGCCTTTTTCTAAATGCTAAGGAGAACTCTTTTGAAAACAGACTCTTTCCTTTAATGGGAGATGTACTAAAGCCTCCTTTCAGGGAAAATTTTTTTGATGTAGTGTTTTTAAATCCGCCCTACTTTAAAAAAGGAACTGGCAGGGAAAGTCCCTATCACTTTGAAAATCTTGCAAGAAGAGAGGAAGCAGGATTTCTTCCCGAGTTAATAAACGCTTTAAAAAGAGTGCTCAAAAACAGGGGAAGGTTGTATCTTGTATTTACAGCTTATAGGCTGGCAGAGCTTATTTTTTTGCTAAAAAATGAAAAAATTGAACCCAAATTTTTAAGGCTTGTGCACTCCTATCCAGGAGCTGAGGCAAAGCTTGTACTTATTGAAGGGATAAAAGGCGGTGGAGAGGAAGTAAGGATTCTCCCTCCCCTTTATGTGTATGAAAAACCCTCTGGGGACTACTCCCCAGAGGTAAAGGCCTGGCTAAAAGGAGATAGCTAAGCCTCTTCCCAGAATCTTTCTTTTGCCACCATAAGTTCTGCTGCTTCAAGGAGAAGCAGCCCTGATTCAAAAAGGGAATTTTCTCCCAGAAATCTTGCCTGTTTCATAAGCACAAGCTGTTTTTCAACCTCCTCTTCAGACAGACCTGAAAGCTTTTTAATGGTCTTCCAGTTTTCAGGCTCTATGCGGATTCTTCTTTCTTTGACATAAAGTGTCCCTGCTTCTTTGATGGCTTTAAGGATCTTTATAGTCCAAGGATTAACAGGGTTTGCAATGCCTGTGGGAGTGCCTGCAGTTGCCCTTTTAATGAGCTTTCCTGCCTCAGTAAGGGTTACCACATTGCAGGTCTCAAGATTAACAATTCCTTTTGCATCAAGCTTTTCCAGCGCAAGATAGACTTCTTCCTCTTCCTTTGGAAAATAGGGTTCAATAAGTTCTTCCTTTATAAACACACCCCGGGTATAGGGTATAGCCTTTAGCACCCTTAATTCAAAAGCAGTAAGATGGGGAATTCTTGTGATAAAAGTTGCCATTCTGGCATAAAATTCTCCAGAGGTTGTAGGAGCTCCCTTGCCTACGAGATTTTCCTCTTCAGCCTTTAAAAACCAGCTATAATCAGGCACATGAAAGTCCTTAAGGCGGGTTACAGTAATGGCTTTTACGGCATAGGCATGTATCTGCCTTTCTTTAACTTCTTTTTGATCCTTTAACACCTGCCTGCCAAATTCTGTGAAGTCATAATAAAGTTTGCCCTTTTCATTGATCTTTGTTTCAATAACTGCCTGAGCTTCAAGAGAAAAAAGGGCTGTGGAGATGTCATAATACTTGTTAAACCACTCCTCAATCTTTTTTGCCTCTTCAAGCTCTTTGAGAAGCTGCTGTTTCTTTTGAGGAAGCTCTTTTAAACGCCTGCCATACCTTGCAAGAAGCTCCTTTGCCTCTTTTACCTTTCTCTCAAACACAATCTTCCAGATTTCCTCCTTGGTTGGCAAAACTTCTGGATTGGAGGCATTTAACTCCCAGAGCCTGTCAATGGCTTTAATAATTGCAATCTCTACTTCGTCAAAATCAAGACTCCATGCCTCAGAATCTACCTCTCTATTGTACATCCTCCAGGCAAGGTAAAGATGCCTTCCCCCAGGAAGGAGTTCACCATTATCCTTGATGTATCCCTGAGATACAAGCATTTCAAAGGTCTTCTCATCAACAGCCTCTTTTCCTTCTTTTACCACTCTTGCCAGGTTTTCAAGAATCTCTGCAGAGACATTTATGGGAAGTGCAGGTGCAGACTTTAAAAGCCCCAATCTAATTTGCTGTCCCAGCCCAGTAAGGGTAAACACATCTGAATTGGGAGCAGAAAAGGCAATAAGCCTCTGGGCTTCAAGCTCAAATAGCTCATGCCTTCCAACTTCTGCCGTATTTTTGAGAATGGATTTAAGACCGGGACCTGGTGGCATCTGCCTTAAATAATTGGTTAGTCTTTTATCTACGGTTATGTGAGGCTTTGCCTCCTGATAGGCCTGCCAGATGGTATCAGCGTATGCAGTAAGCTGACCATTCCTGGCAAACCCCCTTTCCTCAAGCCTTTGCCTTGCGTCTTCAGGACACCTTCCCTGACACTTCCTTGACACATCAATCATGGCAATAATTTCGCTTCCAATCCAGCGAAATCCTTCATCCCAGTCCTCAATCTTTGGAATTTTTCCCTTTTGCTCAAGTTCAAGAAGGGTCTCAGCAACAAGCATTCCTGGATAAGTAAGGTGATACTTGTCAAGGTCCTCCAGCCTGAGAATTCCCATAAGATTGAGCTGGTTTAAGTACTCCAAAATCTCTGGCTCTTTGTCTGCCTTTGAATAAAACTCATCTCCTGCAAGCTTGCCAAGATAAATCTCTTTCAAAAGTAAGGCATGGGGCTTGGTTATAATCATCTGTTCCTCCTTTTTAAATTTTTTTAACAAAAGCTCTTCTAAAAAGTAAGGCACAAGGCTTGGATTTCAAGAGAGAATGTATTATTTTTTAATTTAAAAAGGGGGTAAAATGAAAAAAGAGGCTCTTCTTTACGAAAAGCTTTCGGAAAATAAAGTAAAGTGTCTGCTTTGTGGACACGGCTGTGTTATCCCTGATGGAAAAAGAGGAATATGCAGGATAAGATTAAACGAAAAGGGGACTCTTTACAGCCTTGTTTATGGAAGGCCTGTAGCAGAAGCCATTGATCCCATTGAAAAAAAGCCCCTTTATCACTTTCTTCCTGGTTCTCTTTCCTATTCCATTTCCACTGTAGGATGCAATTTCAGGTGCCTCTTTTGCCAGAATTATCACATTTCTCAGTATCCTGTTGAGGAAAGAGGCATTCCTGGAGAGTTTGTTTCTCCTGAGGAAATTGTAGAAAGGGCACTCTTTTACAGAGCAAAAAGCATTTCCTACACCTATACCGAACCCACCATATACTTTGAATATGCCCTTGAGATTGCGAAAATTGCTAAGGAAAAAGGGCTTAAAAATGTATTTGTGTCAAATGGATATATGTCTGTTAAAGCAATAGAACTAATAGCACCCTATCTTGATGGAATAAATGTGGACTTAAAGTCTTTCAGGGACGATTTTTACAAAAAGCTTTGCGGAGCAAGGCTAAGACCAGTGCTTGATTCTTTAAAATCCCTTAAAAAGGCTGGTATCTGGGTAGAAGTTACTACTCTCATTATTCCAGAAAAAAACGATGATCCAGAAGAACTAAAAGACATAGCAGGATTTATAAAAGATGAGCTTGGGGCAGAAACTCCCTGGCATATCTCTCGCTTCTATCCCACTTATAAAATGCAGGACCACTATCCCACACCTGTTGAAACTCTTGAAAAGGCCTATGAAATAGGCAAAGCTATGGGGCTTAAATTCATTTATCTGGGAAATGTTCCCGGACATCCTCTGGACAATACCTATTGTCCTTCCTGTGGGAAACTTCTTATAAAAAGGGCTGGTTTTAATATTGTAAAGCTTGAGATTACTGAGGAAGGCAGGTGCCCTGCCTGTGGGGCTGAGATTGAGGGAGTCTGGAAATAAGCTGCCCGCAGGCTGCCCTTATGCCAAGCCCTTTGCTCTTTCTCACCGTGGTAAGAATACGCTTTGAAAGCAAAAATTCTTGAAAAGTCTTTACTCTTTCCTCCGAGGGTCTTTCAAAAGGAAGCTCAGGATGAGGGTTAAAGGGAATAAGATTTACTTTAAAAGGAAAGCCCTTTAAAAGACTGACAAGTTCCCTTGCACACTCAAGAGAATCATTTACTCCTTTAAGTAGCACATACTCTATGGTAGTCCTTCCCCTTTTTACCCTGGGAAACCTCTTGCAGGCCTCTATAAGTTCTTTTACTGAATACTTTCTGGCAATGGGAATAAGCTGCCTTCTTATTTTATCGTTTGGAGCGTGAAGGGAGATGGCAAGAGCCGTGGGAAAAACTCTTGCAAGCTCATCTATTTTTTCTACTATTCCCACTGTTGAAACAGTAAGCCTTTTTCTGGAAAAGTTAAATCCCTTTGGATGGGAAAGTATGCGAAGGCTTTTTACCAGATTATCAAAATTTAAAAGTGGCTCTCCCATTCCCATGAACACAATATTTCGCAGAGGAAGCTCAAAACCCTTTTCCTGAACAAATTTCTTTGCAATCACCACCTGGCTAATAATCTCTTCCACTTTAAGATTTCTCTTAAATCCCATTTTGCCTGTAAGACAGAACCTGCATCCTATAGGACATCCCACCTGAGTGGATACGCAAAGTGTAAAGTGATCCCTCTCTGGAATAAGCACAGTTTCTATTTGCAAGTCATCCTCAAGTTTCAGGGCAAATTTAACTGTGCCATCTGTATCCTGCTGAAGATCCACCACTTCTGGAAGCTCTAAAGAAAAAAGCCCTGAGAGACGTGCCCTCAGGGCTTTGGGAAGATCTGTCATTTCCTGAAAGGAAAGGGCACACCTTGCAGTAAGCCAGTGAAAAACCTGGTCTCCCCTGTAGGCAGGTTCTCCAAGCTCCTTGAAAAGCTCCCTTAGTTCCTCAAGCTCAAACCCTCTTAAATTGGGCTTATCCATCTCATTAAAGCTCAACTGGCTTTACCTGATAAACCGTGGGAAGTTTATTTATCTCAGCAATCACCTCAGGAGGGGCAGGAGTCTCAAGCTCAATCAGAATCACCTTGCTTCCCTTCATGGGATCATGCCCTACATACATGCGAGCAATGTTTATCTCATGAGAGCCGAGAATCGTGCCTATGCTTCCGATTACTCCTGGCCGATCCTCATGATAGATATAAAGCATGTGCCCTTTGGGCAGGGCATCCACCCTGAAGCCATTTATCTTCACTATCCTTGGCTCACTCTTTCCAAAAAAAGTGCCCTCAACAAGGTTTTCATCCTTTTCGTGCTTAAGCCTGAGACTTATAAGACTGGTAAAATCTTCACTCACCTCGGTCTTTGACTCAGTTACTTTTATGTTTCTCTCTTTTGCCCTGTAAAGCGCATTTACATAGTTCACATCCTCTTTCAATATAGGATAAAGAATGGCCTTAACAAGGGCAAGGGTAAGGGGCTTTACATCAAGGTCTGCAATCTCTCCCTTATAGGTAATTTCTATTTCTTTTATAGGGCCTTCACCAAGCTGGGCAGCAAGAAGGCCCATTTTTTCCACAAGCTCAAGGGCTGGGGCAAGTTGTTTCAATTCCTCTCCACTAAGAGAAGGTACATTTACTGCATTCCTGATAATGCCTTTGAGAAGATAATCAGCCACCTGTTTTGCAATCTCAACGGCAACCACCTTCTGTGCCTCAACAGTTGAGGCTCCAAGATGAGGTGTACCAATAAAGTTGTCAAGCTTTAAAAGAGGATGCTCTGGATCAACCGGCTCTTTTTCAAATACATCAAGGGCAGCTCCGGCTACCTTGCCAGAAACCATGGCGTCATAAAGGGCCTGCTCGTCAACTATTCCACCCCTTGCACAATTTATAAGATAAACCCCATCTTTCATAAGAGAAAAGGCCTTTTCATCAACCAGGTGATATGTTTCTTTGGTAAGGGGTGTATGAATAGTAATAAAGTCTGCCCTTTTAAAGAGGTCTTCAAGGCTTACAAGCTCTATACCTTTTTTCTCTGCAGTCTCAGGAGAGACAAAAGGGTCATAAGCAATTACCTTCATCTTAAGCCCAATAGCCCTGTCTGCTACAATACTTCCTATTCTTCCAAGACCAATGATGCCAAGCACCTTGCCATTTAGCTCAACCCCCATGAACTTCTTTTTCTCCCACTTACCTGCCTTGAGAGATGCCACTGCCTGGGGCACCTTCCTTGCCAGAGAAAAAAGCAAAGCCAAGGTATGCTCTGCTGCTGAAAGGGTGTTTCCACCAGGCACATTCATAACAACTATGCCCTTTTCATTTGCAGCAGGAATATCCACATTGTCAAGGCCTGTTCCTGCCCTTCCAATAACCTTCAGGTTCTTTGCCCGCTCTATCACCTCTCTTGTTACCTTGGTGCCACTTCTTATCACAAGCCCGTGAAATTCTGGAATAATCTCAAGTAGCTCTTCATGGGGAAGGCCTGGCTTATAAACCACTTCAAGCCCGCTTTTTTCCAGAATTTCAAGGCCTTCCCTGGAAAGGGAATCAGACACAAGCACTTTCATCTTTCACTACCTCCTCTAATTTTATTTAAGGGGCATATCGTAAGAAAAATAAAGTTTTATTCCTCTCTCCGTTACATACTTTTGCACAAGAGGATGAGCCTGATATGTTACCATTAAAAGTATCTTTTCTCCAGATATAAATTTTTCTATTTTTTTTATAAGCTTTAAAAACTTATCTACATCTTTCTTTTTAAGCTGAGTTTTGCACTCTCCAATAATCCAGATTTCAGCTCCTTCAGAATTTTTCCCTTTTCCTATAATATTTACTTCCACATAGTTTCCTGGAGAAATTTCAATAAAATCTCGTCTGAGTTTTTCTACTGTGATGCCAAAATCCTTTTTTAAAAGCTCGGGAAGACCAACAAATGCCCTATCCTCAAGCACATAGCCCACTGTATGCTGAAGGGCACCCACCATTTCTCTTGTTTTCCTGTGTTCTTTAACAAGCTTCTTAAGCTCCTCCTCTGTCTCCCTCTGTCTCTCTGCAAGCTCCTTTAATGCCTCCTCCGTCTCCCTCTGCTTCTCTGCAAGCTCATCCACTCTCTGCGCAAGCTTCTTTAACGCCTCCTCTGTCTCCTTGTGAGCTTCTGCAATTTCTCTTTGTGTCTTTGATACCTCACTAAGAATTCTCCATACTCTCTCAAACTCTTCCCGAAATTCCACTTTGGAAATAAACCTTTCCTCTAAAAACTCAACTCTCTTAAAAAGCTCCAAAATTACCTCCCTTACTTCGGGATCAAGCTTCTCCAGTTTTTTCAAAATAAGGCCCTCAAACATCATTTTCACTTCAACCTTTATTTTTATATTTTAAAAATTTTCCTTCACATATTCAAGAAGGACCTGTTGAGCAGCTTTTACTCCCTCTCCGGGCACGACCTGATATCCATACTTAGAAAGTGCGGTCTCAAGGGCAGAAATGGCTACAAGCAAATCAAAGGGGCTTTGGTCTCCCATGTGAGTAATTCTGAAAATCTTTCCTTTAAGCTGTGCCTGCCCACCTGCAAATACAATCCCTAAGCTGTCCCGCAAATATTTCAAAAACTCTCCCACTTTTAAGCCATCTGGAGCCTTGACCACTGTAAGAGATTCAGAAGGCACCTCTGGAAATATTTCAAGCCCAAGAGCCCTGACCGCCTCTCTGCAAGCCCTTGCCTGTGCTTTATAATGGCTAAAAAGCCTTTCAAGGCCAATTTCTCTGATTCTCTTCAAGTTCTCTTTAAGCCCCAGAAGAAGGCTCACTGCAGGAGTAAAAGCCGTGGTATCCTTCTCATAAGCCTTAAGCTCTTTTTTTAGATTAAAATAGTACTTGGGAAGCTTTGAATTTTCTGCAAACTTCCATGCCTTTTGAGAGAGAGCAATAAAAGAAAGGCCTGGAGGAAGGCTAAGTGCCTTCTGAGAGCCTGTGATCACCACATCAAGCCCCCACTCATCCATAGGAAGCTCATACACCCCAAGAGCAGTTATAGCATCTACTACAAGAACTGTATTTTCTCTCTCCCGTGTAAGCTCTGCAATCTCCTTTACTGGATGCTTTACCCCTGTAGAAGTCTCACAGGCCTGGATAAGCACTCCCTTGATTGAGGAGTTTTCATCAAGCTTCTTTTTCACCTCTTCCACTTTAACTGCCTTTCCCCAGGGAACTTCAATCACCACTGGATCAAGCCCATAAGTTTCTGCAAGCTCAGCCCACCTTTCTCCAAATTTTCCCCCAACAACTACAAGCACCTTATCTCCTGGAGAAAAAAGATTCAAAATGGCTGCCTCCATAGCACCTGTACCAGAAGAAGCAAAGAAAAACACTTTTTCCTTGGTCTGAAAAAGATACTGCAAACCCTCTCTAATTTCTTTTAGAACCTCTGAAAACTCAGGCAGCCTGTGATGAGTCATAGGCTGAGCCTGAGTTAAAAGCACCTTTGGAGGAACACTAACCGGACCAGGAGTAAAAAGATACTTCTTTCTTAAAAATTCCATTTTCCCTACCCTCCTTATACTTCTATATCAAGGATTTCAAATACTTTTTCCCCTGAAGGCGTTTTAACTCTTACTTCTTCTCCAATCTCTTTTCCAATCAGTGCCCTGGCAATGGGAGAACTAACAGAAATCTTTCCATTGGCAGGATCGGACTCATAGGGACCAACGATCTGATAAACCACTTCCTCATCTGTCTCAAGGTTGAGAAGCCTTACCTTTACTCCAAACTGCACCCTATCCGGAGCTTCCTTTAAAGGTGGTATTACCTCTGCCTTGGCAAGAATCCCTGAAAGTTCCTGAATTCTTCCCTCTATGTAAGCCTGCCTCTCCTTGGCTGCCTCATATTCAGCATTTTCAGAAAGATCTCCGTGTGCCCTTGCCTCTTCAATGGCCTTAACCACTTTCCTTCTCTCCACCCTTATCAGATGATCCAGCTCCTGCTTGATTTTTTCAAGCCCCTCCGAAGTAAAAGGAATCCTATCCATCAGGCTTTAACCTCCTTCTTTTCTTTTAAAATTAATGTCTGAAAACCCTCTGGCCAGTAAATACCATGGCTACAGGAGGGTCTGCCTCATTACAGGCCTGTATTACCTCCCAGTCCCTTATAGACCCTCCGGGTTGAATAATGGCTGTTATTCCTTCTTTTATAGCAATGTCTGCTGAATCTCTAAAAGGCAAAAATCCATCTGACACCATCACAGAGCCTGGAAGCCCTCCCCTCTTCTCTTTCACTTCCTCATCTATCTCTTCTTTTTCTGAAGCCTTCCTTAAGCCTTTTTTTACCTCAAGCTCAAGCTGCTTATAAGAGATACCATATCTATCAAAACAAATCAGGTCTGCAAGCTTGGTGTATGCCTTAAAAATGGCAATTTCTGTGCATCCTACCCTGTCCTGCTCACCGGTTCCAATGCTTACAGTGCACTCATCTTTTACAAAAAGCACCGAATTTGAGCTAACACCCATCTGCACAGCCCAGCCAAAAAGCATGTCCCTCACTTCCCTTTCATCCGGTTCTCTTTTGCACCTGTATTCCACCCCGTCTTTTACTGCTACCGCAGGTTTTAAATCTTCTTTACTGCGTATTCTATTTTTCTGAGACACCTGAAGCACAAGCCCCCCATCTATCAGACTGGTAAATTCAACCACCGGATAGTCTGCATATTCCTCAAGCTTATCCATCCTTTTTATTCTTATGATTCTGAGATTTTTTCTTTTCTTCAAAATGTCAACAGCTCCTTCCTCATATTCCGGAGCAGCCACCACTTCAAAGTACTGAGAAGAAATTGCTTCAGCACAGGCCTTATCAACCGTCCTGTTAAGTGCTATGGCTCCTCCAAAGGCTGCAATTCTATCAGCCCTATAAGCCCTGAGAAAAGCCTCTTCAATCCTTTCTCCATAAGCCACTCCACAGGGATTATTGTGCTTTATAATCACACAGGCAGGTTTTGCTGAAAGGTAACGCAAAATATTCAAGGCGCTGTCCACATCTGTAAGGTTTGTTTTGCTTGGATGCTTCCCAAATTGAAGAAAGTCTTCCTCTTTTAAAGAGGAAACAAGACCAAGCCCGGGGGAAATAAACTCACACTCTCCAAGGATAAGATTTCCTGCTACAAGCTCATAAAGGGCTGCTTCCTGGTCTGGATTATCTCCATATCTCAGGCCTCTTTTTTCCACCTGGCCGTCTTCTAATTTCAACTCCCAGGTCCTTTTTTTATAAATCAAAGTTTGATCGCCAAAAGTAATCCTTATTTCTGAAGGAAAGTGATCAGGTAATACAGTCCTGTAAATTTTTTTTAAGTCTTCAGACATCTCTGTCCCCCTTTAAAGTCTTTTGCTAATTTTTCACAGAACCACTTTTAAGGGAGTTTATGTAATTTACCACATCTTCGGCAATTCTCCAAGTAGCTCCTCTGGGGCCAAGTCTTCTTTTCACTTCACTGAGAAGCTCCTTTATGTTTTCCCGCTTCTCCACATTTTCAAAAAGCTGAATCACGCCCTTTGTTATTTCTTCTGCAACCTCCTTTCCATGTAAAAATTCTGGATAAACTTCTTTTTTTAGAATAAGATTGGGAAGGCTTATATAAGGCACCTTTATCAAATGTCTGGCAAGGTAATACACCAGAGAAGGCACTCTATAAGTCACCACAGCAGGTGTTTTCATTATAGCTGCCTCAAGAGTTACTGTGCCAGAGGCAAGTACACTCACCGTGGAATACTTAAGCACTTCGTATTGAGTATTTTCTATCACTACCATTTCTTTTTTTGCCTGTTCCCAGAGTGGAGTTTCTGGCAGACTTGAGCATTTTACCATTACAGCCTGAGAAGAAGGAAGTTTATTTTTTAATTTTTGCCACACCCTGAGGAAAAGCGGAATGTGTCTCTCAACTTCTGCTTCTCTGCTGCCCGGAAAAAAACTAAAAATAGGTTTATCCGGCTCAAAACCATACACTTCTGTGAAAACTTTCTTTGAAATATTTACTTTAGCAAGATCAAGTAGAGGATGCCCAAAATAAATTGCCTTTATTCCATAATCTCTGAAAAATTCTTTCTCAAAAGGCAAAATTACATAAAGCCTATCCACACAGTCCCTGAGTATTTTAATGCGCCGCCTGTTCCATGCCCATACCTGAGGAGCTACATAATAAATGACAGGATAGCCCAGCTTTTTGGCAAGTCGGGCAATTTTTAAGTTGAACCCTGGAAAATCAACAAGAATTACAACATCCACTTTCCTCCTTTCCAGAAGTTCTTTTATTTGTTTGTAAACAAACCAGTATTTTCTGAGTTCTGAAAAACTGGGAAGCCCCACAAGAGCAAGATTTTCCGCAGAAAAAAGATTTTCCACACCAAGACTCCTTACCTTCGGTCCACCAATAGCAAGAAAGTGGAAGGCAGGATTTATTTCCCTGATTCTTTTTATAAGAAAATAAGCGTAAGTATCTCCTGAAATTTCCCCAGTAATAAGTAAAATTTTGTTAAAACTTCTGCCCTTCAACTAAACTTCCTCAAAGTTTCTTCCACCAGTTTTTTTATCTGAAAAGCAAGCCTGTGCACTTCAAGGCACTCACTTGCTGGTACTTTAACAGGCTTTGCTTCAGTAACACTCTCCACAAAGCTAAAAAGCTCTTTTTTAAGAGGATCTCCTGCTTCAAAGCACTTTTTTTCAAGAAGATGCTTTCTATTTTCCACATCAACCTTTACCTCAAGAAAACTGAGCTCCACTGTATCCACTGCAAAGTAAGCACCCCTCTGAAAGACCCTGAATCTTCTTTGCTTTTCAAGAGAAACCCTGCTTGCTGTAAAATTACAGGTAGTACCATCCTCAAAAACCACCCTGGCATTTACAATGTCAGGATGAGCACTAAAAACTGGAGCTCCTATAGCATGGATAAAGTTCACCTTTTGCCTTTTCTTCAAAAGCAGAGTAAGATCAAGGTCGTGAATCATAAGATCAAGCACCACATCTATGTCAAGATTTCTCTCCACAAAAGAAGAAAGCCTATGAGCTTCTATAAAAACAGGCTCCTTCACCTTCTCAAAAAGAAGCTTCACCGGATCCTGAAATCTCTCTATAAAACCCACCTGAAAAGGCACGCCTTTTTTCTCTGAAAGTTCTATAAGCCTTTCTACAAACTCAAGACGATGAGCTATTGGCTTTTCAAGAAAAATGGGTATGCCCTCCTCAAGAAAACACTTTGCCACTTCATAATGACTCACAGTGGTGGTGGCAATGCTTACTGCATCAACCCCTTTTATCACTTCTTTAAAATGCTCTTTAACTTCTGGGAAAACAGAAAACTCTTTTTTTATTTCAAAGGCCACTTTCTCAGCCTGCTCCCTATTTACATCCACCAGATATGCCAGTTCCACTTCAGGATGAGAGGCAAGCTTTAAGGCATGCAGCCTCCCCAGATACCCCACTCCAATTACAGCCATCTTCAGCTTTTTCACTTTACACTCCTACAATAGCTATTCCATGCTTCTCAGCAAGCTTAATTGCTTTATCCTGCTGAAGAAAAAAGGTTTTGCCAGCTTCAAGCGCAAGCACCTTTGCCTTAGCTTTTATCAGGGTCTCAATAGTCTTTGCACCAACCACCGGAAGATCAAGCCTTAAGTCCTGTTTGGGCTTGGCAACCTTTACCACCACCGTCTCTTTTCTCAGGCTCCCTGCCCTGAGTATAGTAGCATCCGTCCCTTCCATAGCCTCAACTGCTACTGTCATTTTCTCTTTTACCACCACACACTGGCCTATGTCAAGCCGTCCAATAGCTTTTGCTATCTCAAAACCGTATTTTATGTCCTCCCATTCTTCGGGAGTGGGCTCCCGTTTGGTAAACACTTTTTTGGGAGTTAAGTATTCTTCAAGAAATTCAGCAGGCCCTCTTATTATAAACCCCTCTTCCTCAAGCTCTGAAACAAGGGCACGTAAAAGGGAATCGTCCTCCCTGTTTTTAAGCCTCCTCCAGAGAGAAAGAGCCTTTAAATCCGGGAGCCCAATTTTTAAAGCATGGCTCTTGTCAATCTTTCCCAGAAAAAGAAGCTCCTTTACTCCCTCTTTTTTGAAAGTATTTATAAGTTTTCCGAGTTGTCCTATTCTAAGCTTTATCGCCTTTGCTCCAAGGGACGAAAGAGCCTTTAGTTGGCCCCTTGAAAAACACACTGCCACCACAGAATACCCCTGATTTAAAAGGCTTTTCGTAAGAATTAAAGGAAATTCTCCTTCTCCTGAAATAAGGCCTATCAGCTTTGAGTTAGAAAGACTCTTCTCCTTCAAAGGGCTTTCTCCGCATTATCCCTTGTTTGGAAGGATTTTTCAAAAACTCAACCAGTTCTTTAACCACAGGCTCTCCCTCAAAAATACTCTCAAGCTCATGAATCACCTCTTTAATGGTAGCTGGGGCATCTAAAAAAAACCCTATGGCCTGAGAGATTTTTCTTATTTCCTCTTTACTAAAACCGGCTCTTCTTAAACCCACTAAATTTATCCCCTGAATCTTGGCAGGGATGCCAAAAACCTTTACATAAGGAGGAATATCTTTGTCCACTCCGCTCATTCCACTTACAAACACATAGGAACCTATGCGGCAGAACTGATGCACCACAGAAAAGCCACCC
>Ga0256842_1001896_pt1 | contig 15961 bp, 15 predicted proteins | sample 4559240metaG_FD_185973 | JGI IMG/M metagenome (GOLD analysis project Ga0256842, IMG submission 185973) | Hydrothermal vent microbial communities from Guaymas Basin, Mexico - 4559-240 | ecosystem: Environmental > Aquatic > Marine > Hydrothermal vents | place: Mexico: Guaymas Basin | collected...
TAACCGTGCAGCTATTGTCAGAATGGCTGTGCCGCTTCCAAGATCGAGAACTCTGGGATTACCCTTGATCGGAAGTTTTTCAAGCAGTTCGATACAACTCTTCGTCGTTTCGTGTTCTCCTGAGCCGAATGCTCCCCGCTCCATGATAAGCGGGATTCTGTCATTCGCAGAATAATGACTCTCGGGAGGAACAACGATGAAGCGATTGCCAATATGGAATGGTTGGTAGTTTTCTCTCATTGGTCTTTATAGAAGTCCTGTTGTTTTGAATATCAAGAGTAAAATGGTGTAGCTAACAGCAGAAGCAAGGGTTGACAGCATGACGATTGATCCCGCCAACTCTGCATCGCCCTTCATCTGTTGTGCCATAATGTAGGTTGCGGTTGCTGCCGGTGTCCCGGCAAGCAGAATACCAATCCCGAGATCCATCCCGGAAACGCCTAGGGGGAGAAGCAGGAGTGTTGCCAACAGTGGAAGAATGATCAGCTTGATCGTTGTTGCCAATCCGGCTAGTTTCAGATCTCCCTTTAACCGTTCCAGAGAAAAACTTCCGCCGATGGCGAGAAGTGCCAAGGGGAGAGCCAATCCTGTTGTAATGAAAAGTGATCGGTCAATAATCGCCGGGATGGGTAATTTCCAGAAGCTCCAGATAATCCCGAGAAACGAGGCGATAATCAGTGGATTTAAAAGGGTCTGAGTGATCAGGCTGGGTTTTTTTTCTTCGTGTTCGATACCTCGATGGGGGAGCAGCAGGGCAAGTATGGCAAATAAATTGAGAACAGGAACAAGAAAACCCATCAGGATGCCCGCTTTTGTTAAACCTGTTTCACCGTATGCATTGAGACAAATCGCTAAACCGATGTATGCAAGATTGCCGCGAAAAGAGCCCTGACTGAAACTACCACGGATGGCGGGAGAGTATTGACGTTTCCCGGTGTAGTAATAGGACATAGCAAACCCAGCTGCAATGGCGATTGATGATCCGATAACCAGCGGTGCATTGAAACAGCTGGTGAAGTCGGCTTTACCAATTTTATAGAACAGGAGCAGTGGCAAAAAGACAACGTAAACGAGACGATTTGTCTGGCGCAGAAAAGCATCATCAAACAGTCCAAGTTGCTTGAGTAACGTTCCCAGACCGATCACAAGAAAAATTGGCAGGACAATTGTCATTGTTTCAATAAATGGTTGCATCTCACCTCCGCAGGGGTGGTGCAGCATAGCCTAGTTGCGTTAAACTGTCTATCGCTGCAGGTCAAACTGAATTGAGTTTATCGTGAGATATATTGGAGTGAAAAGTATGGTTTTTCAACGCCTAGTTCTTGTTCTTTTTCTGGTTATTTCCTTTAGTTGCAACAGTTATGCTGCTGAACGTCAGACCCCCATTGTTAACGCAGTTGCCAAAGCTCGTGATGCGGTTGTTAATATCCGCACCGAAAAAGTTGTTCAACGACGCAGTCGTCCATTTTTTGGTTTCGGGGATTCGATTTTTGATCAATTTTTTCAGGAGATGATGCCGCCGCGCAGTTTTAAGACCCAGTCCTTGGGCTCCGGTGTCATCATCGATGCTGAAGGACATATTTTAACGAATGCCCACGTTGTTGATAAAGCATCAAAAATTTTCATTGCACTATCGGATAATCAGCCCGAACTCGAAGCAAAATTGATTGGTAAAGACAACCGGATCGATCTGGCAATTTTACAAATTATCAAAAAGGGGAAATATCCATTTCTTCCGCCGGCGCGGTCTGATGACCTGTTGCTGGGCGAAACAATTATCGCCATCGGAAATCCTCTTGGCTTAGGCCATTCGATTACAACCGGGATTGTCAGTTCATTGAAGCGACGCATTCGGGTTGATCGGGTTCACTCTTCGGTTTTTATCCAGACCGATGCTTTGATCAATCCCGGAAACTCCGGAGGGCCGCTGATTAATATTAACGGAGAACTGATTGGAATCAATACTGCGATTGCCCGTCAGGCACAGGGAATTGGTTTTTCAATTCCGATTGATACTGCTAAGCGGGTCATGGGTGATTTAATCCGTTACGGTCGGGTGCGGCGTGGCTTCCTTGGAATGCAGGTTGGTCCTGTCAGCCCGGCATTTGTTCGTTCAGCGGGAGAATCCGGGGTGTTGGTTGAAGAGGTTGAAGATGATTCACCGGCAGAAAAAGCGGGTCTTGTTGTTGCGGATGTGATCTTAAACATTGATGGAATTCCTATCGCTTCGCCTGAAGAGTATCATTCGTTGTTACAGACATACACTCCTGGAGCAGGCCTCGATTTTACGTTGTTACGCGGGATGAAAAAACTGAAAAAAAAGGTTGAATTAACGGCATTGCCTGATGATTACCTCTTGTCCTATACTCGGCGGGTTTTTGGTTTTGAGTTGAAGGAGAAGCAGGATGGACTGGTTTTATCGAAAGTCATCAAAGGATCATCCGCTGAGCGTGCCGGATTGCGCCGGGGTGATTTGGTTGTCAAAATCAATGATGCTCCGGTTGAGACATTGCCCGAGTATCAGGCCGCCCTTGAATATCATCTCGATCGTCGAACACTGACTTTTACAGTCGTTCGGGGGAATGTCGCTTATCTGGTTGAACTTCCTTAGGTCTAACTATTTTAAAGGAATATAAAAGAGCATGAGTAAATTGAGTTGTCTTAAAATCGCAATTGTCATCCTGCTGACAGTGTTTGTTTTAGCAGGGTGCGATAATTCATCATCACCATCGGCTTCCACACCAGCTGCCTCGGCGGCTAAGGGGCAACTGATCGGTAATCCTGCCCCCGATTTTACACTGACAAATATGACGGGGCAGAAGGTGAGCCTCTCACAGTACCGGGGAAAAGTTGTCGTTCTTAATTTCTGGGCAACCTGGTGTCCCCCCTGCCGTGAAGAGATGCCATCAATGGAAGCTCTTTACCGGAAATATAAGGATCAGGGGTTGGTGATGCTGGCGGTAAATGTTGATGAGAGCGGGGAATCGGCAGTAAAAAAGTTCCTGCAGAAAACTCCGTACAGCTTTCCAATTCTGTTAGACAGTGAGAATGTCGCGCAAAATACCTACGGCGTTTTTCGTTTCCCCGAAAGTTTTATTATCGATCGTGAGGGGGTTATTGTTGAAAAAATTATTGGTGGACGCGACTGGACCTCTGCAGGTGCATCCAAGATGTTGAACTTTCTGCTGAACGGTTAATCTGCTACTGGAGCTATTATGGATGTTGGAACTGATATTACAATCTGGATTGCTTTTACCGCCGGATTGCTGTCGTATTTTTCGCCCTGTGTCTTGCCACTAATCCCGTCCTACCTCACTTATATCTCAGGACTTTCTTTTGCGGAGTTGAAAGATTCTGATGCGGGATCAAAGGTTCAACTCACGGTTGTTTTGCATTCGCTGGCGTTTATTGCCGGATTCTCTGCAGTGTTTATTACTTTAGGGGCTCTGGCAGGGTTTGCTTCGGCATCATTCCAGATTTACCTGCGTGATGGCTTGGGGATTGTTCAAAAAATCGGCGGGGTGATGATTTTCCTCTTCGGAATCCATTTGAGTGGTTTATTCCATTTCGGGATGCTGCTGGGGGAAAAACGGATTCAACTGCGCAATAAACCGACCGGTTTTATCGGAACATTCCTTGTCGGTATTGCTTTTGCCGCCGGTTGGACCCCGTGTATCGGACCTATTCTGGGGGCTATTCTGGCCATCGCTGCCGGTAGCTCGGGAGGCGTTGGCAAGGGGATTGTCCTACTGACGTTCTATTCTGCCGGATTGGGTGTTCCCTTTCTGGTTTCAGGTCTTTTATTCCATTCATTCCTTGGCTTCTTTGATCGATTCAAAAAACATATCCGGGTTGTTGAAATTTTTACCGGAGTTTTGTTGATGGCTGCCGGTATCCTACTATTTTTTGACCTGTTCGGTCGAATTGCCGGTTACCTTTACCAGATCTTACCAACAAATCTGGGTTGATCCCTTTTGCTGTGGTGAGGAGAATCTGCATGTTCTCTCCTTTTCCGCTTGATCTTAACGGTGCGTTCCTTTAGGTTTCTGAATGTCATTTTCAATTCAGGGTCGGGAGGTTGCAAGTGGATCAAATTGCAGTGTTTAATGAGTACGTTCGCCGCAAAGGATTGAAGAATACCAACCAGCGGATGATCATCCTCGAGACATTTCTCAACTCCAAATCACACTACTCAACCGAAGATCTTTACCTGAAGTTGCGTAAAGATCACCCACGAATTGGTTATGCAACGGTGCATCGGACCTTGAAGTTGCTTGCGGAGTGCGGCATTGCTCTTGAACTCAACTTTGGTGACGGGCAGACTCGCTTTGAACCATTAAATGCTGATCAGCACCATGACCATCTTGTTTGTACGGAGTGTGGCTCGATTATTGAGTTCAGTGAACCTGAAATCGAGAAGCTTCAAGAGCAGGTTGCGGCCCGCTACAATTTTAAAATAGTGAGCCACCGTCACGAGCTGTATGGTCTTTGCTCCACCTGCAAAGAGAAGAGCAACTAGGCAGTTATTGTTTTTTATTCGCAGGTTTCATGCTCAAAATCCTTATTTACTACGAAAGTTCGCGGTTTTATGGCTCCACAAACGTCACATCCCAAAGTTGTTCTAGTCGGTAATCCCAATGTCGGGAAGAGTGTTGTCTTTAATGCTCTGACCGGGGCCTATACAACGGTTTCAAATTATCCCGGCACCTCCGTTGAGGTTTCTCGCGGGTTCTGCACTATCGACGACAAGCGTTACGAAATTCTCGATACGCCTGGCATGTATTCGATGATGCCGATTACTGAGGAGGAGCGGGTTGCCCGCAGTATTCTCCTCAACGAAGATCCTCATGCTGTCATCCATGTGATCGACGCCCGGAATATTGACCGGATGTTACCGATGACATTGCAGCTGATCGAGGCCGGATTGCCGGTTGTTCTGGTCGTGAACATTATCGACGAAGCGAAGCGGCTAGGGATGGAGCTCGATTTAAAACTATTGCAGGAAAACCTGGGCATTCCAGTCATCGGTGCCGTGATGAAACGGCGAGTCGGTCTTGATGAACTACGGCAGGCAATAGCCGATTATTCCATGGTTCCGTATGCCCCGTTTGTCTATGCGACCGATCTTGAATACGACATCGATCAGATTATTCGGAATATTCATGGCGATTATCGTTTAAGTCGCCGGGCAACAGCTCTCCTGTTGTTGCAGAAAGATACCGACGTTGTCGATCTGGTTGCCAAACAGGAAACGAAAGATAATTATGAGCAGCTGCAGGAAACAATAAGAGAAATATCGTTTCGCCGCAGAGCCGATCTTCACCTGCAGATCAGTCTCGAACGCCGTAAAGTGTGTACAAAAATGTTAAGCGGTGTTGTGACCCAGGCGGTCGAAGAGGGTGAGGTTTTTACCGAAAAGCTGTCCCGCTGGATGATGAACCCATTAACCGGAGCACCCATTCTTATCCTCGTTGTTTATCTGGGGCTCTATAAGTTTGTCGGCAGTTTTGGTGCAGGAACTCTGGTCGATTTTTTAGAGGGAACGCTGTTCGAACAGTATATCAACCCACCAGTTGTCGATTTTTTTCATCGAAATCTTTCTGCTGAGTGGCTATTTGAACTGGTCGCCGGGGAATATGGACTCTGGACACTCGGGATTCGTTATGCGGTTGCGTTGGTGCTGCCGATTGTCGGGACCTTTTTTCTGGTTTTCTCCCTCCTGGAAGATACCGGTTATTTCCCCCGTCTTGCTCTCTTGGTTGATCGACTGTTTAAGCAAATTGGTTTGTCGGGGCGGGCTGTTATTCCGATTGTCCTTGGTTTTGGTTGCGATACCATGGCGACGTTAGTGACGCGTACCCTTGAGACCCGGCGTGAACGGATTATCGCAACAATGCTTCTCGCTTTGGCAATCCCCTGTAGTGCTCAATTGGGCGTGATCCTTGGTTTGTTGTCGGCACAACCGGGAGCGTTGGCAGTCTGGACAGTTTTTTTGCTGCTGGTTTTTATTCTGATCGGCGTCCTTGCAGCCAAAGTTCTCCCGGGAGAGAGTCCGGTATTTTACATGGAAATCCCGCCACTACGTTTGCCACAACTACGCAATGTCGTGGTTAAAACCCTGACGCGGATGCAGAGTTACTTTGTTGAGATTCTCCCGTTATTTTTGTTTGCAGCGCTGGTTTTGTGGGCAGGGAAAATGACCGGAACATTGGAGAGTGTTATCAATATGTTCTCTCCGGTTGTTAAACTGATTGGTTTACCGGTTGAAGCAACAACAGCATTTGTTTTCGGTTTTTTCCGTCGTGATTTTGGTGCTGCGGGGTTGTACGATCTGCAATCATCCGGCCTATTGAATCCGACCCAGTTGACGGTTGCAGCAGTGACCCTGACGTTGTTTGTCCCGTGTGTCGCCCAATTTTTGGTGATGTTGAAAGAACGGGGATTTAGGGTCTCACTGATGATCTTCATTTTTGTAACGTTGATGGCCTTTTCATCCGGTTGGTTCTTAAATCGATTCCTTGTTTCGACGGGATTGCTGATGTGATCTGTGGATTCTGTCACAGAGAGATTGATGAGAGAGTCGGGGCACCGGAAGGTGAAGAAAGCTGCGGCGGTTGCCTGGGAGGCTGCCGGAAAATTCATTGTCCCCACTGCGGGTATTCTAACCCGGCACCGGGCAAACTATTGAAACGGTTCTTATCTAAGAGAGGCAAGGCTAAAATTGATGGATAAACTTTCTGAGCAGGCGGAAGAGATTCTTGAGTCCCTCTGGGTGATGACGGTTGAGGGCGACAATGTCGGTTGTCTTCTGACTTCGTTAAAGGTCGAACCCGATTCGGAGCAGTTGCTTGAATTGGTTCGGCTGACCTATGTCGAAGTGCGTGGTGATCGGGTCTACTTGCGCAAGGAAGGTCGCCCCGAAGCACAGATGACGGTTCGTCGACACCGTTTGGCAGAACGACTGACAATGGACATTCTTGGGATATCAGGTGATGAAGGGAACGAACAAGCCTGTGAGTTCGAACATCTTTTGCGCCAAGGGGTAGACACTAAACTTTGTACGTTGCTCAATCACCCAACAACATGTCCACACGGGAATCCGATTCCTCCGGGGGAATGTTGTATCGAAGCACGCCAGCAGGGTGCTGCCGGGATTGTTGCTTTGACAGAGCTTAAATCGGGCGAAAGTGGTGAAATTGCCTATCTCGCTGCCAGTGATGATAAGAAGATGCAGAAACTTATGAGTATGGGAGTGTTGCCTGGAAGTCAGGTTCTGCTGGTACAAAAATTCCCCAGCTATATCTTTAAGGTTGGTCACTCACAATTTGCTGTTGATGATACGTTAGCACGTGAAATCCATATCCGCCGCCCGGTGAAATAGTTTTTTCTTGATAAGCTTCAACCTGCTGCTGATGGGCAGGGTGATTTCATGCCTGATCAAAAAATATCGACTGAATTATGGTAGACTCGATAGGATTCAGACCGCCACCGATGGTGAGACAGTTCTCCAGTCAGTCGCAACCTCTCCCCCCGATTTAATCCTTCTCGATGTAAAGATGCCGGGCATTGATGGTTATGAAGTCTGCCGGAGACTTAAGGTGGATGTCAGCACTCAAAATATTCCGATTATCTTCTTAACTTCTTTTGGCGCAGATGAAGATCAAACCCAGGGTTTGGCTATGGGAGTGGTCGACTACATCGTTAAACCTTCCGATTTTTCACTGATTCGGCAGCGAATTCAAACCCATTTAGAGCTTAAATTACACCGCGACCAGCTGCAGCAACGAGTTAACGAGAAAGAGCGGCAACTCGGCAAGGCTCACCAAAAAGAGCGAGAAAAAGATCTTTTAATGCAGAAGATCCTTGAGACTGTTCCGGTTGCCATCGGCTTTATTGTTGATCGAAAGATCGTTTGGTGCAATCAGGCAACAACCGCAATCACAGGCTATGCCTGCGCCGAGTTAAAGGGGCAACCCACCTCTATTTTGTATCCTTCTGCCGAGGTTGCAAAACAGGTTGCAACTTCTTATTCACAGCTGGCACGAACCGGGTTCCATTCCTTTGAGACCTTTTGGCAAACAAAAGCTGGCAGTATCCTTGAGGTTCACGTTAATGCTGCCGCTCTGGATAAGGCAAACTTATCAGCCGGAGCGGTTTTTTCTGTGACCGATGTTACTGCGCAGAATCGAGCCGCTAAAGCCTTACGTGTATCGGAAGATAAGTTTTCCAAAATATTTAAGTTATCTCCTGATTCAGTCACTTTATCTGAAATTTCAACCGGGAAATATATCGATGTTAACCAAGGCTTTATCTCCTTAACGGGCTGGTGTTGATTGTCACATTAAACGGACACGAATTTCCTGATTATTTGGTACCATTCGTGAAATTTCCACGATCAATGGACTTTTGACAGGCAGGAGCAGCATTTACTACCCCTGCCAGCTGCAAAGTGGGCACCACGAGGGAAGGACCATCGAGTTATTAATCTGGAACTACCCTGTTCCCCTTGCACCAAATTCGGGACAACGCCGGTTTGTCCGTTTGGTGCAAAGTGTATTCAGGATATTTCTGTTGATCGGGTTTTTGCCGCTGCGTGTGAACTTTTATATAAGAAGTAAAACTTTCTAATGACTCTTTTCTCTGGTAATGATATGTGTATCGGTATTGTTTTAACTAAATGAGTTCGGAGGATTACTTTGACCGATATTCCCGCTATTTTTGATCAGCCTAGCCAGTGATTACTGAGAGTCGAGAATTTACGAAAAAAATAGGGTTAAAAGAATCAGGGGCTAATTTAAGTTGGTTCCGCTGGGGTACTTTTCAATACCCTTGATTTGTCTCAATCTTATATGGTTGGAGATAAGTTGTCAGATATCGAAGCGGGGCATCGGGCTGGTTGTTTACCTATTCTAGTTACGTCGGGCCATTCCATCGACCCAGCAGATATCCCCAAATATTGTTCGGATATTTTTACCGGACTTGGGGCTGCTGTGGAGTTCATTCTCCACTGATTAAAACCTTTGCCGGAAATCATTATGCCATTTGAATTCTATTTTTTCTTGAGCTCAGCCTTTATTTTAGGGAGTGTCATTGGTTCTTTTCTCAATGTCTGCATTTACCGTATCCCTGCTGGAAAGTCGATTGTTTCTCCACCGTCGTCCTGTCCAAGCTGTGGTCACCAGATTCGCTGGTACCAGAATATCCCAATCTTAAGCTACCTGTTTCTTGGTGCGAAGTGTGCTTCGTGCAAAACCAAAATATCTTTCCGTTATCCAGCAATCGAGTTTCTGACAGGATTATTATTCTCAGTTGTTTTGTATTATTTCGGTTTTAGTGCTGCAACATTGGTGTACTGGTTGTTTGTTGCTGCACTGGTGACGATTACTTTTATTGATCTGGATCATCAGATTATTCCCGATGTGATCAGCCTCCCCGGAATCATCATCGGTTTTATTTGTTCATTTTTTATTCCGTGGCTGTCATGGGTAGACTCCTCACTTGGTATTTTGCTTGGTGGCGGCATCCTGTTATCAATTGCCTGGCTGTATGAGAAGGTCGCCCAGCGTGAAGGGATGGGTGGTGGTGATATTAAATTTCTGGGGATGTTGGGGGCTTTTCTCGGCTGGAAGGCCATATTGCCCGTCGTTTTCATTTCTTCTCTGGTTGGAACCCTTGTTGGCGTTCCGCTGATGCTATTACAAAAGGGTGATTCGAAACTGGCAATCCCTTTTGGTCCTTTTCTCGCTTTTGCTGCCTTGGTTTATCTTTTCTGGGGACAGAGTTTAGTTCAATGGTATCTTAATCTTATGCGTTAATGCTCACTGAATCACCGTTGTTTACAAGGTGAATTTCAATTGTCTTCCTTTCTGAGGTTAGAATCTTTTGAATTTATTTATTGGTTTAATCTTAAATTTCTTGACAATAACGTTCAGTGACCTATAATTACGCACAATTTGAATGCATTTCTTGTATTGAAGATAGGGTGATACTGTTGAATCACGTCAGAGAGATTCGTGAATCATTATTGATGAGTAAGGCAGAGTTGGCGCGTAAGGCCGATGTCTCGCCGCTGACTGTAACGCGTATCGAACGCGGCCACCCGTGCCGTATGGAGACGATGCGGAAGATCATCCTTGCACTGGGTTATAAATTAACTGACAAAAATAAAGTTTTTCCTGATTAGTTGTTTTAGAAGCTGTTGCTCTGTTGCTGTTTTAGGCTCTATTGGGACTGGATAAGACATGTTTACATCGAAAAAAGATATTGTCGGTATTGATGTCGGTTCGAGCGCAATCAAAGTTGTGCGTTTGCATGAATCCCGCGGGAGTTACAGTCTGGCAAATATCGGCATTATGCCGCTGGATCCAGAGACAATCGTTGATAACACCATTATGGACTCAACGGCCATCGTTGACTCTATACGCAACTTGTTAGCGTCGATGAAAATTAAAACGAAACGGGTTGCGACATCTGTTTCAGGGCACTCAGTCATTATCCGGAAAATAAGCCTACCGATCATGACCGATTCCGAGCTGGAAGCCTCCATCCAGTGGGAAGCTGAACAGTACATTCCTTTTGACATTTCTGAAGTAAATATCGATTTTCAAATCCTTGGTCCCGATGCAAAAGATCCCTCACAAATGAACGTGATGCTGGTTGCCGCAAAAAAAGATTTTGTCGGTGACTATACTTCTGTATTTTCCGAGGCAAACTTGGAACCGGTGGTGATGGATATCGACTGCTTTGCAGTTGAAAATATGTTCGATTATAATTACGGTTTCGTTGAGAATGAAGTCGTTGCCCTTATTGATCTTGGCGCAAGTGCCACCAGCGTTAATGTCCTGAAAGGTGAAGCGTCTGTTTTTACCCGGGACATCCAGACCGGCGGCAATTTGTTGAGCGAAGAGCTGCAGAAGCGTCTAGGAATCAGTAGCATTGATGCTGAGCGGGCGAAGCTGGGTGATCGCAATATTGCCGATGTTGATCCCGATTCAATTGATGAAATTCTTGCCGATGCGGTCGAAAATCTGGTGCAGGAAGTTCAACGCTCCCTTGATTTTTTCTCCGCAACGTCCAGTGAAGATCGTGTCGCAAAAGTTTATCTGACCGGGGGGGTGTCAAACTCGTCTCAGGTTCGTGAAGCTCTGGAGGAAAAGCTTGATATCTCCGTCGAAAGGGTTGATCCATTTAGGAACGTGACAATTAGCGATAAAGAATTTGACAAAGAGTACCTAAATGCAATTGGTCCGATGTTTTCTGTTGCTGCGGGTCTGGCAATGAGGAAGGTGGGTGACAAATGATTCGGATTAACCTGCTGCCAGTCAGGGCTGCACAAAGAAAAGAGCGTCTACGTTCGCAGTTATCGATTTTCTTCCTCTGCATGATTCTTGTTTGCATTGGTTGCGGTGCACTGTATGTGCAGAAGTCAGCTGCAATTAAGGATGTGAAGGGTGAAATTGCATCCATCGATCAGAAGAACAAAGAGCTGCGCAAAAAAATTGGTCAGGTGAAGGATTTTGAAAAGAAGAAAGCCGATTTAGAGAAAAAGCTTGCTGTTCTGACAAAACTGAAAACTGGAAAATCGGGTCCGGTTCATTTGCTTGATGAGCTGAGTGCTGCTTTACCTGATAAGTTGTGGTTGACGAAGTTTTCAGAAAAAAGTGGCAAGATAAACTTGGCGGGGGTGGCCGACAGCGAGAACACTGTTGCCGTATTTATGAAGAGACTTGATTCTTCTCCCTATTATAAAAATGTTGAGTTGTCGGTGACTGAGCAAACAAAAGCAGGTGGCCGGAAGATGCAGAAATTCACCTTGAATTGTAGCGTTGAAGCACCATCACCTGAATAATACGGGATTTATACGATGAATTCACGAGTCGAGAAAATTTTAAATCTACCATCCTACCAGCGGGCATTGATCGTGTTGCTTATTATGGGCTTGTTGGTTGCTGGTTTCTATTTTCTGATTTATCAAGGGCAGGTGGAGGAGCACAATCGTTTGCAGTCGAAGCGCGATTCAGCTCGCATTACTTTGCAGAAAAATCAGAAAATTGCCAATAACCTGGCGGTATATCGTGCTGAATATGAGAAGATGCAGGTCAAGCTTGATGAGGCACTTGGTGAATTACCATTGAAAAAGGAAATTCCCAGTCTGTTGACAAATATCGGAGATCTGGCAAAAGAAAAAGGGCTCGAAATACTTCGTTTTAAACCAACGGGTGAAACGGTTAAGGGGTTTTATGCTGAAGTTCCGGTCGCTCTTAAACTGACGGGCTCCTACCATCAGGCAGCTGCTTTCTTTGATGCTGTGAGCCGCATGGAACGGATTGTTAATATCCAAAATCTAACGATGGGTAGTGCGAAGGATGTTAAAGGAAAAACAACGCTAAAAGTTGATTGTACAGCAATCACTTTCCGTTTTGTTGATAATCCGCCCCCGAAAAAGGGAAAGAAAGGGGGTAAAAGAAAATGAAATATAAACACTATGGATTATTCACTCTTCTTTTATTTGTCATAAGTTTCGGAGTACCTACGGGTGTACTTTCTGCACAGCAGCCGGAAATTGCGTCGATTCAGTCTGATAGTGCAGCTGAGACTTCTTTTGCCTACAGTCCAAGGGGACGTAGAGATCCCTTTAAACCGCTCATTCAGGAGCAAGTGAAGACTGTAAGAAAATCCAAAGGGCGGGCTGAGAAGTTAAAAGGACCGTTGGAGAAGTTCGAGCTGAGTCAATATCGACTGGTTGCCTTGATGGTTGTTAAGGGTGTCCCGCGAGCTATGGTAAAAGCTCCCGACGGTAAAAGTTATACTGTCAAAGTTGGTGAATATATTGGTTTGAACGGCGGAATTGTTAAAAATATTGAAACAAAGGTCGTCGATGTCGATGCCAATGGAATGAGAATAGAGAAGAGTCCTGACCGGATAGTCGTTGAAGAGGTTGGAGTTGACAGTTATACCGGTAATGAAGTTAGAGAAAATCGTTATATCGTGATGTAAATCCAGGGATTTTGAAGCTGTACACGAACGACTTTTTAGGGGAATGATATGAGAAGAAGCGTTGTGCTCCTCAGTACATTGTTGATGATTTTGTCGGTCACATTTGTTGCGCCACTCTGTGCTGCCGATTCACTTTCTGTGGTGTCGGTCGCGCAAAAGAAAGTGCAACTGTCGGCAACGATGGGGATTGAACAGGTCCGGTACTTTACCCTCGATTCTCCTAAGCGCCTTGTCGTTGATTTATACGGCGTTCAACCGGGATCACATGCAGCTGAGTTTGCATTAAGTGACGGATTTAAATCATTGCGAGTCGGAATTCTTGAAAATAAGACACGCTTTGTTTTTGATGTCGCTGGAACAGTTTTCCCGACTTTTAAAGTGAACACTGACAATGATCAGGTTGTGATTACCTGGGAACATAGTCAAGATGCTGTTGCTAACGCTCTCGCTGAGCCTGCATCTTCGGGAAGTGCTAAAATTACAGCCATTGATTTTGCTTCAGAAAATGGCAAATCAAATATTTATTTTGGTCTGGATGGTCATGCTGAACTTGTTAATCCGGTTCGTGATGGGAACAAAATTCATTTCTCACTAAAAAATACAACCCTACCGAGAGCTCTTCGACGTGAGTTCGACACATTGGCTTTTCCCAGTGCGATTTATTCTGTAACTCCTTATCTGGTGAATGAATCCGGTCAGCCTGAAGTTCGTATTAATGTCCTCCTTAAGGGTGATGTTCCTTACCGCCTCTACCAGGATGCTAACGGTTATGTGTTTAGCGTTACGGATGGCAACTTCGCAAAGGCTGTTCCTGCGATTACCGGGACTCTGCCGGTTCCTTCTGCTGGAACAATGGGTTCAGTGGCTCCAACTGTTGGTGCTCCAGCAGGTTATACCAAAGAAAAACTATCTGCCCCTGTTGTTGAACAGATCGGTGCTGCCGATAATAAGTATTCAGGTGAGAAAACTTCGCTGGTTTTTGATAATGCCGATGTTCGTGACATCCTTCGCTTGATTGCTGAGATTAGTGACTTGAATATCATCGCCTCTGATGAGGTTAAGGGTAATGTCACTCTGCGCTTAATCGATGTCCCCTGGGATCAAGCCCTTGATCTTATTCTCGATGTCACCGGTCTTGGTATGGTACAGGAAGGGAATGTTGTTAGGGTTCTGCCCAAAGAAAAAATCAGAAGCATGAAAGAGGCTGAATTGACAGCCGTCCGCTCACAGGAGAAACTGGAGCCTCTTAAAACTGAAGTTGTCACCGTCAGTTATGCTGATCTGGGGAGTGTCTCTGGTCCGATCAAGGATATTTTAAGTGACCGTGGTACTGTGACTCCTGATGCCCGTAATAAGCTGCTTATTATCACTGATGTCCCTTCACGGATCGTAAAAGCTAAAGAATTGATCGATATTCTTGATACACCGGAACGTCAGGTTATGATCGAAGCCAGAATAGTTCAGGTTAACTCCAAGTATGCTCGTGATCTTGGAGTAAACTGGGGGATTCAGGGGACTGATAGCGATGGCGCTGGAGATCCTGCATCGATTCAAGGTATTGCCGGCGGCGGCGGTGGCTTTCTAGTTGACGTTGTGGATAGTGCAGTCGGTTCTTATGTTACCAACCCTGGTTTTGGTAGCCAGATGCAGATTGGCAGGACGTTGATAGATGATGTTGTCCTTGACCTGCAACTCTCTGCTCTTGAGTCTGATGGTGAGGGTAAAGTTATCTCAACACCGCGTGTGACGACCTTGAATGGTGAGACAGCAACAATCAGTCAGGGTACAACAATCCCTTATCAGACTTCTGGTGCTGATGGCCCCAAAACTGAATTTGTGAATGCGGAACTCAAGCTAGAGGTGACACCGGTCATTAATCCGGATGGATCGATTATCCTCGAGGTTCTCGCAACGAATGATTCGCCTTCATTGACCGCTGGTGCAACAGCACCAAGTATTGATACCAAAAAAGCTGAAACGAAGGTGTTGGTTTTTGATGGTGAAACAACAGTCATCGGTGGTATTTATATTGAAAATATTGCCGAATCAGCTGATGGTATCCCTTACCTCATGGATATCCCCGGTTTGGGGTATTTGTTTAAATCACAGAAAAAATCGATTGTTAAAGATGAGCTGCTGATCTTTATTACTCCGCGGATTATGCACGACGAGTAAGCGGTTGCTGACAACTTGAGAAAGGGCAGGGTAACCTGCCCTTTTTTTTTCAACGGAAGATGAGATGAAGGAAGAAGTTAATATTGCTCTCGATGATAGAGGATATACCATAAGTATTGGTATTGATCAGCTATTACACCTCGGCAATCATCTTTCAGCTATCGATTTTCCACAAAAAGTAGTCATTGTTTCTAATCCGACTGTAGCTGGGCTTTATAGTTCTCCTGTTCGTAAGGTTTTGGAAAAATCTGGATTCAGCGTTTTTCAGTACAATGTGCCGGATGGTGAAGAATATAAGAATCATCACTCTCTCCAGTCCATCTACGATTTCCTCATTGAAAACAGTTTTGATCGTGGTTGTGGATTGATTGCTCTGGGTGGTGGGGTTGTCGGGGATATGGCTGGTTTTGCTGCTGCCACTTTTCTCCGTGGTATTCCATACGTTCAGGTTCCGACAACTGTTTTGTCGCAGGTTGACAGTTCAGTAGGTGGGAAGACTGCGATTAATCATCCCCTTGGAAAGAACTTGATCGGTGCTTTTTATCAGCCGGTTCATGTATTGATTGATATCGCAACATTAGACACATTGGATCCCCGCGAAGTCTCAGCCGGCTTCGCAGAGGTTGTGAAATATGGTGTGATACAGGATGCCAATTTTTTTGCCTGGCTGGAAGCAAATGTGGACCGTCTGAAAAAGCGGGATCCGGATGCTTTAGCCTATGCAATTAAGCGTTCGTGTCAAATAAAAGCAGATATTGTTGCTGCTGACGAGCGTGAGGGGTCCATTCGA
>Ga0256842_1001897_pt1 | contig 15947 bp, 13 predicted proteins | sample 4559240metaG_FD_185973 | JGI IMG/M metagenome (GOLD analysis project Ga0256842, IMG submission 185973) | Hydrothermal vent microbial communities from Guaymas Basin, Mexico - 4559-240 | ecosystem: Environmental > Aquatic > Marine > Hydrothermal vents | place: Mexico: Guaymas Basin | collected...
AAAAAAGTTTAAAAAGATTAGGAGGCGTTTTTTATGTTAGATAGTATTGGAGATGCCCTTACCCTTACAGCAGGAAAATATCCTGACAAAATAGGTATAATAGATTTTGACCAAAAGAGATTTACCTTTAGGGAATTCCTAGAAAGGGTGAATAGCCTAGCCAATTCTTTAAGAGATATTGGAATTTCCAAAGGAGATAAGGTTGCGTATTTATTCTTTAATTCCTCACATTTTTTAGAAACCCATTTTGCAGTAGCAAAAATAGGAGCTGTCGGTGTTCCTTTAAATTTTAGACTGGTTGGGAGGGAACTCATATATCAGATAAGCAATTCAGATACTATTTGTCTGATTTATGGTAGTGAATTTATTTCTACAATTAAACAAATCAAAAATGAAATTCCCAACGTAAAATATTATATCTGTGACGGCGGAGAGGGTGATGGAGTCTTGAAATTCGAAGATTTAATAAAAAGTGGTAGCACAAAGGAACCTGGCATAGATGTGAATCTCTATGATGAAAATGTAATCCTTTATACTTCTGGAACAACTGGTCTTCCTAAAGGCAGTGTCCTTACTCATAAAAATTCTTTGTTTAATGCAATGACCATGATCATGGATTATGGACTCAAACGCAATGACATATTCCAAATCATACCTCCTTTATATCACAGTGCTTCTTTAAATGGCTTTTCTATAACTGGAGTCCTTTTAGGGGCAACAATGGTGATTCATAAACAATTTGACCCAAAGGAGATGTTGCAGGCAATTGAATCAGAGAAAATTACTGCTACCTGGGGACCAGCTACTATGTTGAGGGCAGTTATTACACATCCAGAAATAAATAATTATGATACTTCTAGTATCCGCTTGATAGTAAATGGTGCAATGTATATGCCTGCTAATATGCGTAAGGAAGTGCTTAAATATTTTCCAAATGCAGTAATGGGAGATACCTATGGAATGACTGAGGCATCGCCCTGCACCACAATACTACCTCCAGAAGATGCATTGAGAAAGCCTGAAGCAGTGGGAATACCATTAACCATTTGCGATGTAAAAATTTTTGATGACCAAGGACAAGAACTTCCCAAGGGAGAAGTGGGTGAAATAGTTACAAGAGGCAATATAATGAAAGGTTATTACAAGAATGAGGAGGCCACCTCAAAGGCAATTAAAGGGGGATGGTTTTATACTGGAGATCTGGGAAAGAAAGATGAAGAAGGTTTTATTTATTTAGTTGACAGGAAAAAGGACATGATAGTTACAGGGGGTGAAAATGTATATTCCAAAGAAGTTGAGGGAGTTATTTCCACTTATCCAGGTGTATATGAAGTGGCTGTGATTGGCCTACCTGATGAGAAATGGGGAGAAGTAGTAACTGCTATAATTTCACCTTTGCCAGGCTACACATTAACAGAGGAGGAAATTATTGAGCATTGTAGAAAAAATTTGGCTGGATATAAGTGTCCAAAAATAATTAAATTTATACCAGAACTTCCTAAAAATCCTTCAGGTAAGATCGTTAAAATGAAGTTAAAAGAAAAGTTTGAAAAAGAACTTAAACCATAGGAGGTAATAAAATGATTTTGGCTTCTCCTGAGAAAATAAGGGAATATACAGAAAAAGGATGGTGGGGGCAAAAGACTTTAATAGAGTATTTTAAAGAAAATGTTAAAAATAATCCTGATAGGGTGGCCTTGATAGATCCTCCAAATAAAGAAGAATTAGTGGGGTTACCTCCACAAAGACTTAGATATAAAGAATTAGACAGGATAGCGGACGCTGTAGCCACATGTTTTATGGAGATGGGGATTGGCAAGGACGATATTGTTATGGTCCAGATGCCTAATTCGTGGGAACTTGCCATGCTTTATATTGCTATAACCAGGGCTGGTGCCCATATCTCACCTCTACCTGTTCAATGGCGTCGGAGAGAATTGGAGTATATAGCAAAATTAACTGAAGCCAAAGCAATAATTACAGTAAATGAATTTAAAGGGTTTAATTATAAAAAACAGGCCGAAGAGATTAAATCAACATTACCCCATATAAAACACGTGATAGTCCTTGAAGAATTAAGAAAGATGGCTGAGGAAGGTGTGGATTACGATAGGTTGGATAAAGTAGAAATTACTGCAAATGATATATTTACTTTGTGTTGGACTTCTGGGACAGAAGCTGACCCTAAGGGTTGTCCACTCAGTCACAATAACTGGATAAATCAAGCCAGAATTCAGATAGATACAGCTGATATTAGACCTGGAGATGTGCAACTTACAGCTGGTCCTCTGGTCAATATGGCATCTGTAGGGACTACTTTTGTAGAATGGTTGATTTTAGGGGGCACTTTTGTGCTTCATCATCCTTTTACCCCTGAAATTTTTATAAAACAGATGATAGAGGAAAAGGTCAATTATACTTTAATTGTTCCAGCAGTTGGGAATATGATTGTAAAACATCCAAAAGTGGATGAATTTGATCTAAGTAATGTAAGAACGATCACCATGGGGTCTGCTCCACCTTCCCTATTCACCATTAAGGAATTTAAACGGAGATGGAACATATCTATTGGCAATATCTGGGGTCAAAATGAGGGTACTGCTTTAATTTCTGGCCCAAAGGACGTACCTGATCTGGAAAAAAGAGTGGATCACCTCCCCCAATTTGGAAAACCTGGAACTAAGTGGTCTACAGAAATAGCTAGTAGGATTCAAACCAAAATAGTTGAACCAGGCACTGGAAAGGTATTAACTAAAGTGGGTGAAGTAGGGGAATTGGCATACAAAGGGCCTAACGTGATTCCTGGCTATTTTAAGCGTCCAGACCTCACTGAAAAGGCCTTTGATGAAGAGGGTTATTTTTACACAGGAGATCTATTTGAAATTAGAGAAGATAATTTTATCAGCTTTTTTGACAGAAAAAAAGATATAATAATAAGAGGGGGCTTTAATATTAGTGCCCAAGAGATAGAAAACATCTTACTAGGCCATCCAAATGTAATAGATGTAGCAGCAGTGGCTATGCCGGATGAGATTTTGGGTGAGCGTGTATGCGTGTATGTGGTGCCAAAGCAAGGTGTAAAAATGACGCTGGAGGATCTTACTTCTTATATGAAGGAAAGAGGAGTAGCTGTTTACAAGCTTCCAGAAAGAATGGAGGTAATTGACGAAATACCCCGCAATCCAGTTGGGAAGATTTTAAAGAGTAGATTGAGGGAGGATATAAAGAAAAAGTTGAAAGAACAAGATAAGGTGTAAGGAGGAAAAAAATGGATTTTAATTCCATAATTTTTGAAAAACAAGACCAAATAGGAATAATTACTTTAAATAGGCCTCAAAAGATGAACGCCCTTAATAAGGAACTTTTAGATGAACTTGATAAAGTTTTAGACATGATTTCATCTGATCATGAGATAGGTGCTGTAATTATAACTGGAAGTGACAAGGTATTTGCTGCTGGTGCTGATATAACTTTTCTCAATGAGATTAAAACTCCATTGGATGCCCATGAATTTGTCACTCGAGTACAATCTGTATTTAATAAAATTGAGGATCTTGGGAAACCAGTAATTGCTGCTGTCAGTGGCCTGGCTCTAGGGGGCGGGTGTGAGTTGGCCTTAGCATGTGACATAAGAATCGCTGCTGAAAATGCAATGTTTGGGCAACCTGAAATTAAACTTGGTTTAATCCCAGGAGCTGGTGGGACCCAGAGATTACCCAGGATAATTGGTTTGGGTAGGGCCAAGGAAATGCTTTTTAGTGGTGATTCTATTGATGCAAAGGAGGCTTATCGTGTTGGTTTGGTAAATAAAGTAGTCCCTGTTAATGCTCTTTTAGACGAAGCAAAAAATATGGCTAAGAAATTTTTAAACCAACCAGGTGTTGCATTGAAGGTAACGAAAATGGTAGTTAATGAAGGAATTAATCTTCCTCTTAGAAGCGCTCTATTGTGTGAAGCCAGGGGCTTTGAATTTTTATTTTCCACCGAGGACCAAAAGGAAGGAGTGAGGGCATTTATAGAGAAGAGGAAACCTATATTTAAAAATAGGTAATTTAAATAAGGGAGGTTAGGTTATGCGGGAAGTAGCAATAGTAGGAGTTGGGATGACTAATTTTGGAAAGCATGAGGAGACATTACTTGAGATGTTTGGCGATGCGGCAAATGAGGCATTATTGGATGCTCAGTTAAGTCCCAAAGAAATTGAGGCACTATTTATTGGTAATTGTCTTGGTGACTTTGCTGAAGGCCAGGCAAATATTTCTCCTTTTTGTGCTTCAGTGATAGGACTTAAGGATATCCCAACTATTAGAGTTGAATGTGCATGTGCAACAGCTACAGTAGCTATTCGAGAAGCTGTACTCACAGTAGCAAATGGTGTGTACGATACGGTTTTAGCTGGGGGAACAGAGAAGACTCTTGTTATGGGTACTCCCTTTGCAACCCGTACCTTTGCAATGGCTAGTGATAGTCGGTTTGAAGGATTTGCTGGAATAACATTTCCAGGGGCCTTTGCGCTGATGGCAATTTTATATTCCAGGGAATATGGGGTACCACTTGAGGTTTTAAAAGAAAAAATGGCCATGATTGCAGTAAAAAACCATAAAAATGGGGCTAAAAATCCAAAGGCCCATTTTAGAAAGGTAATTACTATTGATGATGTAAAAAATAGCATCATGGTGGCTGATCCCCTGCAACTCTATGACTGCTGTCCCTTCACTGATGGTGCAGCTGCAGTGGTTATTACCACCCTTGAGAAGGCCAAAAGGATTTGCAAAAAGCCAGTGGTGGTCGCAGGCACAGGGCTTGCTTCTGCTGGAGCTATCATAGATCAGGATATTCCACGAATTAAGGCCAGGGAAAAGGCTGCAAAAGTGGCTTATGCCCAGGCAGGGATGACGCCCAATGATATTGATGTTTGTGAACTACATGATTGTTTTACCATTGCAGAAATTATTGCAACTGAAGGCCTGGGATTTTTTGAACATGGACAAGGATGGAAGGCCGTGGACAAGGGTGAGACAGACATTGGAGGGAAGATACCTATCAATCCGTCTGGGGGATTAAAGGCCAGAGGACATCCAATTGGGGCCACTGGTGCTGCGCAGGTTTACACTATTGCAAAACAGCTAAGAGAAGAGGCTGGAGAGTTTCAGGTGGATGGGGCAAAGGTTGGGATGATAGATACCCTGGGCGGAGATTTTTCAGTAGTATGTAACCTCATTTTAAAACGGGGGTGGTAATATGGAACTCACTTATAAAGATTTTTGCAATGAAATAAAAAAGGGTAGGTTGCTAGGTTTAAAATGTGAAGGTTGTGGAAAGGTAATATTTCCCGTGAAGAGTTTTTGCCCTGATTGTGGAGGAAATAAACTTAAGAAAATAGAACTTAGCAAAAGGGGAAAAATCAAGACCTATACTGTGATTAGAGTAGCTCCTGAAGGATTCAATCCACCCTATATAGTGGCAATAGTAGAGTTACCTGAGGATGTACTAGTTATGGGAAACCTTGATTTTGACCCAGAAAAAGCAGGTCTGTTTTTGTTAGGAAAGGAGGTAGAAATAGGGTATAAAGAAGTCCCAGGAGATAAATATTCTGGTGGTGGAGGTATAGCCCTTTTGTTTAGCTTGGTAGAATAATTAAAAAAAATCTAAAAAAGGAGGTAGTTCAATGGAGATAAAAGACAAGGTTGCAATTATTACTGGGGGAGGTTCTGGACTTGGGAAGGCTACAGCAGAAATCTTAGTTAAAAATGGTGCGAAAGTAGCCCTTTTGGATATTGCAGAGGACACAGGAGAAAAAACTGCGTCAGAGCTTGGAGATAGTGCTATTTTTGTGAAAACTGATGTTACAAGCGAGGAGAGTGTTCAAGCGGCAATAGATAAGACAATTGATTCTTTTGAAAAGATACATTTTGTTATAAATTGTGCTGGAATTGGTACCCCTGCAAAGGTTATAGGAAAGGATGGCAACCCTGTATCCCTTGAATATTTTAATAAGATCATTCAAGTAAATTTAGTGGGAACCTTTAATGTAACAAGATTGGCAGTTGTAAAAATGGTTAAAAATGAGCCAAATGAAGATGGAGAAAGGGGTGTTGTAGTGAATACCGCTTCTGTTGCTGCATTTGAAGGACAAATTGGTCAAACAGCTTACAGTGCCTCAAAGGGTGGAGTTGTTGGTATGACTTTGCCAATGGCAAGGGAGTTTGCAGAGTACGGGATACGTGTGCTTACAATAGCTCCTGGGATATTTGATACCCCCATGCTGGCTGGTCTTCCTGAAAAGGTGAGACAATCCCTTGGACAAATGGTTCCTTTTCCAAAAAGGCTGGGTAAACCAGTGGAGTATGCAATGCTGGTTAAGCATATTATAGAAAATCCAGTGCTAAATGGAGAGACCATAAGACTTGATGGTGCCATTAGAATGACTCCAAAATAATGGCTTAGCTGTGGAATTAAATCACTATGCCTAACTCACGTTTGTGGACGTGGGTTAGGCATGATAAAGAGAGATATAAAGAAAAGGAGGAGGGAGAGATGAGAAATCTTTTGCAAACATTAGAGCATTGGGTAAAATTAAATCCAAATAAAGAATTAGTGATAGATGTAGATAATGATGTTAGATATACTTATGCTCAAGTATATGATAGGGCAAAGAGACTTGCTGGGGGATTAAAAAAGTTAGGAGTAAAAAAAGGTGCAAGAATAGCTAATATGATGTATAACAGCTACATTTATTATGATTTATATTACGGTCTTAGTGCTGGCGGATATATTCTTGTTCCCCTCAATTTACGTCTCTCCCCTCAGGAATTAATTTATCAAATAAATGATTCGGGAGCTTCTGTATTGTTATTTGATCCTGATTTTTCAGATACTGTGTTGAAAATAAAAAATGAAATTAATGTTAAACATTTTGTTTGCACTTATGGTGATCCGCCCTTTGAGGGAGTTATTAAATACGATGATTTGATTAATGCAGAGCCTTATGTTGCTGAAGTTGAAGAACAAGATTTGTTTGGTATTTATTATACTGGAGGTACCACTGGTAAGGCAAAGGGCGTTATGTTAAGTCATAAAAATATTATCTCCAATGCAGTGCACTTAATCCTTACCACAGGGATGAGAGGGGATCATATTGCATTGCATGCAGCTCCGATGTTCCATTTAGCAGATGGAGCTGTCAATTTTGGAGTTACATTGGTAGGGGGAACCCATGTTTTAGTAAAGAGGTTTGAGCCACTTGCCGTTATGGAGGCCATTCAAAAAGAAAAAGTCACATGTACATTATTAGTCCCTACAATGATTAATATGGTAATAAATCATCCTGCAGTCAAGGAGTACGATTTTAGTAGTATGAGAATAGTATTTTATGGAGCATCTCCTATTGCTCCTGATGTTTTGAAACGGGCAATAGATGTTTTTGATTGCGATTTTATTCAACTATATGGGATGACAGAAGCTGGTCCAATTTTAACAATTTTGTTGCCCGAAGACCATAAAAAGCCCGAGTTACTCTCTGCTGCAGGCAGACAGGCCATTGGTGTGGAAGTGAGGGTTGTAGATGAAAACGGAAATGACGTGGCACCAGGTGGCGTAGGAGAAGTGATTGCTAGGGGAGATAACATAATGGTTGGGTATTGGGGAAAACCTTTGCAGACAGAAGAAGTTCTCAGAGATAGATGGTATTGGACCCAAGACCTGGCGAGAATTGATGAAAATAATTACATTTATATTGTAGATCGTGCTAAAGATATGATAATAAGTGGGGGTGAAAATATTTATTCAGTAGAGGTGGAAGCAGTTATATATAAACATCCTGCTGTGTTAGAGGTAGCAGTGGTTGGTGCCCCAGATGAAAAGTGGGGAGAGGTTGTTAAGGCAGTTGTTGTGTTGAAACCTGGAAAAGAGGTGGATGAGAAAGAATTAATAGATTTTTGTAAACAGCATATAGCTTCTTATAAAGTGCCTAAATCAATTGATTTTGTGGAAGAACTTCCAAAAAGTGGCGCGGGCAAGATCTTAAAGCGTGTAATTAGAGACAAATATTGGAAAGGAAGGGAGAGAAGAGTGGCATAAAATAAAAGGAGATATCATTAAGTTTAACCCTTAGCTCCTCCCATTTGATAATGGGAGGAGAGAAAGGAGCAAATATTTAAATGAATTACAAAACTATTATCTTTGATGTAAATGAGTTTGATGTAGCAGTGATTAAACTCAATAGGCCTGAGATTTTAAATGCCATTAATAAGGATATGCTGCTCGAGTGTATAGATGCTCTGGATAAGGTAAATAGAGACAAAAATATTAGAGTGCTTGTGTTAACAGGGTCACAAAATGCATTTTGTGCTGGAGCGGATATAAATTGGCTCATGGAATCAAAAGAGGTTTTGCACAAAAAAGAGATCATGGATTTGGCCAATCAGATGGTACTTGGGTTTGAGAGGTTGAAAAAGCCTATACTAGGGGCAGTGAATGGTGTGGCAGTAGGTGCAGGAACTTCTTTGATTTTGGTCTGCGATATTGTTTATGCATCAGAAGATGCCAAATTTGCCCCTAATTTTGTACACATTGCCGCTGTTCCAGATGCAGGTTGTACATGGTATTTGCCAAGGAAAATAGGATATAACAAGGCATGTGAATTAGCTTTAACAGGCAAGATAATAGATGCAAAAGAGGCTTATGAGCTTGGAATTTTTAATAAACTTTTTCCTGCAGATAAATTAGAGGAAGAAACCATGCGCCTTGCAAAGAGGCTGTCTTATGGTCCAATAGATGCTACGCAAAAGATTAAGACACTACTCAAGATGAGCTATAAAAATGATTTAAGAACACAGCTTGATGTTGAGGCCTATTTTCAGGTTACATCATTGTGTAATCCTGATTTTGAAGAAGGTGTAAATGCATTTTTTGAAAAAAGAAAGCCAAATTTTAAGAGATAAAAAAGGAGTTTTTTATGAAAGCATTACACACTGTGACTATTGGAGATTTTATAAGGTCATCGAGTATTCGCTATCCAGAAAAAATAGCAGTGGTCGATGGGGATCGCAATATTAGATATACATATAAAGAATTAAATATGCATATAAACAGTTTGGCTAATGGTCTAATAAAAGCAGGTGTTAGAAAGGGCGACTTTGTAACGGTGTTGTTATATAATTGCATAGAATTTGTAGAAACATATTTTGCCTTGGCTAAGATAGGGGCAGTGGCTGCTCCGCAGGTTTATAGGTTATCGGCTGGGGAAATAAAAGAGTTGGCTAATCTTTGTGAACCAAAAGCTTTTATTTTTGGCCAAGAATTTAAGGATGTATTAGAAAAAATACGTCCTGATCTCCCTACTGTCTCCTCTTTTGTTTGTGTAGGAGAGAATTGCCCTTCTTTCGCAATCTCTTATGAAAAATTGGTTACAGGATATCCTAGTTCAGAACCAGAAATAGAGGTTTATGAAGAGGATCCTCAATATTTGAATTATACATCAGGTACAACAGGCCTGCCAAAAGCATATATACTCACCCATTATAATAATGCAGTAGCTCTACCGTTCCAATTTGACGGATTTGGAGTAACATCTGAAGATAATATATTGGTTGTATTTCCAATGTATGGGCGGGTTGGTTTTGCATGGACAGTTATGTCCGTATTAAAAGGAGCAACTCTTATTACTTTAAATTTTAAACCACATTCCTTCTTGGAAACCGTTCAAAGAGAGAAGGTTACAATAGTAAATTTGGTTCCCACCATGGCCCAAATGATTCTTCATTATCCTGATACAAATAAATATGATCTTTCTTCTCTACGTGGAATAGTCTTTGCTGGATCTCCTCTGCCATTGTCTGTCTATGAAAATACTCAAAAGAGGATATGTCCCAATATTTATGAATATTATGGTTTGCAAGAAACAGCCATTATAACTCAAATCAGTCCAGAGATGAAGAGGAAAAAGCCTTCTTCAGTTGGAGTCCCTGTTACAGGAGTTGATGTCCGCTTAGTAGATGAGGAAGGCAAAGAGGTAGACATCCAGGAAATTGGAGAGATTGTAATGCGCGGTCCAGGAGCTACTACTGGTTATTTTAAAGATCCTGAAAAAACAGCGTTAGTTGTTAGAAATGGATGGTTTCATACTGGAGATTTAGGTCGTTTTGATGAAGATGGTTATCTATATGTGGTTGGGCGTAAAAAGGATATGATTGTTTCAGGAGGACAAAATGTTTTTGCGCCAGAAATTGAAGAGATAATTTTAACACACCCTTTAATAGACGATTGTGCTGTAATAGGTATTCCTCACGAAATTTGGGGGGAAGCAGTATGTGCTGTAGTGGTTTTAAAAAAAGGCGTCACTTTAACTGAGGAAGAATTAATTGCCTTTTGTAAAGAACGGATGGCTCATTTCAAGGCACCAAAAGTAGTCAAATTTAGAGATAATATCCCAAGAAATCCAGCAGGAAAAGTCAAGAAGTTTGTACTTGTTGAGGAATATACAAATAAGTAATAAAAAACTCAAGTGATCCCTCTTATAACTACTTTATCTTCTCTGTTGCAGCTCCAGCCCATTGGGTATGGTTATTTCATACAAAACCTAGATAAAGACGTTAGCTATGTGTTTCCCAACAGGTGCATAGCAACTTACTTTTTTCATTTTATCAAATCCATTTTTATATCACGTAAACATCAATTTGTGCATTTTTTTATCTTGTTACCTACTTGACAATGAATATCTATTTGATAATCTTGATTGAAAAAATAGGCTATTAATGTTGTTTAATATAAAGTTAATGTATTATGTTAAAAGCTTAAGTTGGTTTTTGAATTTATATTACAGCGGGAAGGCAAAGTTTCTTTTTAACATATAAATTCAGGAGGCAAAGCCTATGGGTATTTCTAGGAGAGATTTTTTAAAGTTTTCTGGATTGGCTGCCCTAGGTGGTGCTGGTGCGGTGTCTGCTTCCACTGATGTGGAGGCAATGGAGTTTAAAAATAAACTCAAAGGTTGCAAAGTAACCACATCTATTTGTCCGTACTGTGCCGTGGGCTGTGGTCTTAAGGTTTATTCCAAAAATGGAAAGGTAGTGCATGTGGAAGGGGATCCTGATCATCCAATAAACGAAGGACGTCTTTGTCCAAAGGGATCATCAGTGCTTCAACTTATCCATAGTCCCTATAGGGAGCTTAAACCCAAATATAGGGCTCCATATTCTTCTGAGTGGAAAGAGGTTGAATGGGATTGGGCACTGGATCAAATTGCAAAAAGGATAAAGCAGACCAGGGATAAGACCTTTGAAAAAACAAACAAAAAAGGTCAAATCGTAAACAGGACACAGGGTATTGGAGCTGTTGGAAGTGCAGCCCTTGACAATGAAGAATGTTTTATCTTGCAGAAGTGGTGGAGGTCTCTTGGGCTTATCTATATTGAACACCAGGCCCGTATCTGACATTCTGCCACAGTAGCGGCTCTGGCAGAGTCGTTTGGTCGTGGTGCCATGACAAATCACTGGATTGATTTAAAGAATTCTGATGTAATCCTGATTATGGGGAGCAATGCAGCAGAAAACCATCCTATTTCTTTCCGTTGGGTGACAAAGGCAAAGGAAGAGAGAAACGCCACGTTGATTCACGTAGATCCCCGGTATACCAGGACATCTTCCCAGGCAGATATATACGTCCCACTTCGTTCAGGTTCTGACATTGCATTTTTAGGTGGCATGATAAAGTACATTTTAGACAATGAATTGTACCACAAAGAGTATGTAAAATTATATACAAATGCCCCATTTATTTTGAATGAAAAATTTAAGCTCCCAGAAGAATTAGGTGGGGTATTTGCTGGGTATAATCCAAAGACCCATTCATATGATCGCAGCTATTGGGCCTTTGAAAAGGATGAGAATGGTAAAATAAAGAAAGATCTTACAATGAAACATCCAAGGTGTGTGTTGCAACTCTTAAAAAAACACTATTCCAGATATGATATAGATACTGTTTCCGCTATTACAGGCACCCCTAAAGAAGACCTTTTAAAGGTTTATAAGATCTTTGCCAGCACTGGGAATCCCAAAAAGGCTGGCACTATAATGTATGCCATGGGATGGACCCAGCATACTGTGGGTACTCAAAATATCAGGACAATGGCAATAATTCAGCTACTTCTTGGAAACATTGGAAGGGCAGGTGGTGGTGTAAATGCACTTAGGGGTGAAAGCAATGTTCAAGGTTCAACTGACCATTGTCTATTATTTCATATCCTGCCTGGGTATCTAAAGACACCTAGGGCATCTTTGCAGAGCCTAAAAGAGTACAATGACAAATACACTCCAAAAACAAAAGAAGATTATAGTGCAAATTGGTGGCAAAATTATCCTAAGTATTCAGTGAGCTTGTTAAAGGCACATTTTGGTGAAAAAGCCACAAAAGAAAACGATTTTGGATACCATTGGCTGCCTAAATTGGATGATGGGCAAAATGCTTCCTGGCTTGTTATGTTTGATAATATGTATCATGGAAAAATAAAGGGATTTTTTGCATGGGGTCAAAATCCAGCCTGCTCTGGTGCAAATTCCAATAAGGTGAGAAAGGCATTGTGCAATTTAGATTGGATGGTGACTGTTAATCTTTTTGACAATGAGACCGCATCATTCTGGAGAGGTCCTGGGATGGATCCTACAAAAATAAAAACAGAGGTATTTTTTCTCCCGTGCGCGTCTTTTGTGGAAAAAGAAGGGAGCATCACCAATTCAGGTAGGTGGGCACAGTGGAGATATAAGGCTATAGATCCCATTGGAGACACAAAACCCGATGCAGAGATAATAAATGAGTTATATTATAGGGTGTTAAAATTGTATGAAAAAGAAGGGGGAGTTTGTCCTGAGCCTATACTCAATTTGAGCTGGGATTATGGAGAAAAAGATAAAAATGGAAAAATAAAGGAGATGGATACTCACCTGATTGCAAAGGAGATAAATGGGTATTTCTTAAAAGATGTTGTTATAAAAGGAAAATTGTTTAAAAAAGGCACGCTTGTACCCAGCTTTGCATATCTACAAGACGATGGCTCCACATCTTCTGGTAACTGGCTCTATTGTGGCTCATATACTGAAAAAGGGAATATGATGGCCAGGCGTAAAAAGGACGATCCAACTGGACTAGGGTTATATTCCCATTGGGCATGGTGCTGGCCAGTAAATCGGAGGATATTGTATAACAGGGCATCTGTGGATGAATATGGAAGGCCATGGAATCCAGAATTACCTGTTATCAAGTGGAATGGGCACAAATGGGTTGGAGATGTGCCAGATGGAGGATGGCCACCCATTAAAAATCCCGATGGAACAATTAATAAAAAGACCAAAAAAGCATTTATTATGAAGCCTCACGGAGTAGCGTCTATATTTGGATCTGGACGTAAAGATGGGCCATTTCCTGAACACTACGAGCCACTAGAGAGTCCATTAAAATTTAACCCAATTCCCAAAAACAAATATAGAATAAATCCTGCACTACCCCTTTTGTGCAGAAAGGAAAACCTCTCCCAAAAGGATCCCGATATCTGGTATAACGCAAGTGAGACATATCCTTATATCTGTACTACCTACAGGGTGACTGAACACTGGCAAACAGGTTGTATGACAAGGCATGTTCCATGGCTTTTGGAGCTCATGCCACAGAATTTTGTTGAGATTAATGAAGAGCTTGCTGACCAAAAGGGTATTAAAGATGGTGATAAGGTGCTTATTGAAAGTGCAAGGGGTAAAATTGTTGCAAAGGCAGTGGTTACAAATAGACTCAGGCCCTTTATTATTATGGGGAAAAAGGTTCATCAGGTAGGTACTACATGGCATTTTGGATGGGAATTCCCAGAAGGTGGAAAGGGAGGAGATAGCGCAAATCTACTCAGTCCAACAACAGGAGATCCAAATACTTTAATACCTGAAACAAAGGCGTTTATGGTAAATATAAAGAAGCTATAATCTTTATTGTGGCAGGAGGGTTTAAAAATGGCCAAAGCTGTTTTAGTAGATATAACGAGGTGTATAGGGTGTCGTTCATGTCAGGTGGCATGTAAGGAATGGCACTCTCTACCCGCTACTTATGAAGAAATGAGAGGAGAATACACAAATCCTCAAAATCTTGACTCTAAGTGCTATACTTTTATAGATTTTCTGGATCAAGGAAAGGAGTATGCTCCTGTATGGTATTTTGTAAAACACCAATGTTTTCATTGTATAGACCCTGCATGTGTTTCAGCATGTCCAGTAGGAGCCTTGAAAAAATTGAAGGATGGGGCGGTTGTGTATGATCAGTGGAGGTGTATAGGATGCAGGTATTGTATAATTGCGTGTCCTTTTCAAATTCCAAAATATGAATGGGACACAACAAATCCATGGGTTAGGAAGTGTGATTTTTGTGCAGATAGGATTGAGATGGGATTAAAGCCTATGTGTGTTACAGCCTGTCCTAAAGATGTTATGTATTTTGATGATTATGAAAAGGTTGTTGCAGAGGCAAAAAGACGCATAAACAAAGAGCCTGGAAAGTATGTGAACCATATTTATGGTCTTGAAGAGGCTGGTGGCACATCCTGGTTGTATATATCTGACGTGCCTTTTGAAAAATTGGGCTTTAATGAAAAGGTACTCAAACAACCATATCCTGCGATTACATGGAAACACGATCTTTCTACAGTCTTGTTGGAAGAAGCAGGTCTTTTGGCAATTTTAGCAGGTATTGCATATTTTAGGAACAGGACAAAGTCAAAGGAGGGGCAAGATGGATAATGGTGTGAATATAAAACAGAAATTTTTTACACCCAGGACTTATATCTTGCTTATTTTGAGTGTAATAGGCGTCATTATTATGCTATACAGGCTGGCCGTTGGACTTGGTCCAACCACGAATTTAAGCGATACCCATCCCTGGGGACTCTGGATCGCCTTTGATGTAATGACAGGAGTGGCCCTTGCTGCGGGAGGGTTTACTGTTACCTTTGCTGCATATATAGCAAATTGGGATAAATATAAATCCATTGCCCGTGCAGCTACATTGACTGCATTTCTTGGTTATGTGCTGGTTTGTATAGGACTGTTTTTAGATATTGGTAAGCCTTTTGCCTTTTGGCACCCATTCTTTTTCTGGAATCCACATTCAGTTATGTTTGAGATAGTTATTTGTGTAACCACCTATACCACTGTTTTGACTTTAGAATTTTTACCATGGCTCTTAGAGAGATTAAACATTTTAACGGGCCTAAAGGATTTTCTGGAACAAAAACCAGTTGTATTTTGCCTTGTTATTTTGGGGATAATGTTATCATATGGGCACCAATCCTCATTGGGAGGGTTATTTTTACTTGAGCCACATAAATTACATCCTCTGTGGTATTCTCATATGATGCACCACTGGTTCTTTCTTTCTGCTATATGTGCTGGGATTTCCATGGTATCCATTGAGACCATATTGGGCGCCAATTTGAGGAACGTAGAATATGAATATGATGTATTGGAAGGGCTAGGTAGAGGTGCTTCAATAGCCCTTTTGGTATATTTTATATGCAGATTAGTTGATATTGGTGTACATGGAAAAATACACTATATATTTGCAGGAGATGCTGCTAGTATTCTATTTATAATAGAAATGGGACTATGTGTATTGGTACCTATGATATTTTTAAGTAGTAAGACCATTCGACACTCTGTGCCTTTTCTTCTTTTCTTCCATTCCCTTGTGATTTTTGGTATTTTGCTCTACAGATTTGATGTGGTATTTTTGACAGAATCAACTATGGGTGGATTTTATTTTCCATCCTGGCAAGAGATAGCAATTTCAGTGGGATTAGTATCCCTGGGTCTGTTTTTATATAAATTAATTGTAACATATCTACCAATATTCGAAGTCCCATCTGATCAACCTGCATAATTTTTATCAGGAGACGCATACATATCTATGCGTCTCCT
>Ga0256842_1001898_pt1 | contig 15934 bp, 11 predicted proteins | sample 4559240metaG_FD_185973 | JGI IMG/M metagenome (GOLD analysis project Ga0256842, IMG submission 185973) | Hydrothermal vent microbial communities from Guaymas Basin, Mexico - 4559-240 | ecosystem: Environmental > Aquatic > Marine > Hydrothermal vents | place: Mexico: Guaymas Basin | collected...
AATCACGATCGTTAAGGCTCTGCTAAGGTCACGTGATTTTTCTTCCTCAGATCTCTCAACAGCTACTAGCATAAACCTTGATTTCTTAACTAGGTCTAGTGTGAGGTCTGCAATTCTTGCTTGAAGATGTAGGATTATCCTTACACTTATTGTTTCATTTGTAGCGTTTTTGATCTCATCTACTTTTTCCTTGATAAGATGGCCTGTCTCATTTATTTCATTCATGACTTCAACAAATCTCTCCTTATTCCCTGAAGCAGCTGCGTATACTAGGTCTTTGAGGTCATTAACTAGTTTATGGTCTAGGCTGAGTATTTCTAGTAGTTTTTCTTTTAAGTCGCTAGATATGTTTTCTCCCTTTACTCTCTCTTCTATTCTGTTTATAGCTTCGTTAAGTCTTGATAATAGCCCGCTTACATGATCAGCTATTTTCGCGGCTTCGTCTGTGAAATCTAATAGTATTGATAATGCTATGTTGATAGTATACATTGTAATAGTTACTCTCTCAATACGTCTCAATAGATCAGCGGGTCTAGCTGAAGTATTTTCAACAACCTGTTTTAACATATTAATCTCGTTTTCAAGCCTAGTAGCCATGGTGTCAATCTTATCAGCTATTCTAGTAAGGTTCTTTTCTCTGAAGAATTCTTCTTTCTTCCTGAGTTCTGATACGAAATTCTCAGCAATGTTGATTAGTTCTTTTGCTTTCTCCCTTAATCTATCAGTTATTGCCTTGGATACTTCTTCGAAGATTATTCTTCTTACATCCTTTATTATACTCCATATTTCACGTACTGTTTCATTTACGTATTCAGGATCCCATTCAGTCTCGTTATTTCTTAATTCTTCTAGGTAGTCTTTTAGCTCATCTAGTTTTGTAATAGCTTTTTCTAGTTCTTGTCTTAATTGTTCAGCTAGTGTATCGTTAATAATGTTTTTCTCAAGTGATTTATTGATTAGTTTTTGAGTATTGTTAATTGCTTTTTCTAATATTCTTATAATATGTTCTAATTGCTCAACATGATCTGCCTCGCCGGTAGGGGTTATTAATCTAGTTAATTCTCTTGCATTCTCCATTGCTTCTCTAAAGATCTTCCTGGCTGAAACATAGTCATTGTTTTTCTCAGCTTCAATAAGCTTAGCATATAAGTCCTTTATTTCATTAAGCATTCTCCATTCTTTAGAATCCTCTGGTACACCTATTCTCTTTAAGAGATTCTCACATTTCTCAATAGTTTTCAATAATATTTTTGAATATGTTCCTCCTACATTTGTAGTAGTTGATCGACTCCAGGTCGTTGTTGATGCTATACCTAGAGGTGCTACGAGACTGACTAAGAGTATTAATAGAGTAGTTAATCCGATTGTTTTAACATACATATCTGTTCACCATCCAGGGTTTTCGTTTCTAACTTATCCCTACTAGTTTTGTTTAAGAACCCCTCAGAACACATAGAGAGAACACCTAATGGAACACATATGGAACGCGGATAGAAACCGTTGAGTTCATCGTTTCTTTTCTCTTTCAACTAGTTTTAGTCCTTTCTCAGTTAAGCTTAGAAGCGTTTTTCCTCTCCTTGTTTCTTTCTCTATATAACCTAGTTCTGCAAGTTTATTCGTTCTTCTCCAAACAATAGATTTACTTATTCCCAGTTTTTTCGCTAATCCAGAAATTGTTTCTTTTCCCTCCAACAAAGCTTTCATTATCTCGATGTCTCTTTCATCGATCTCGCTTGTTGATATAATTGCTTCTATGCTTCTACTTCTTCTATAAAATAAATAAAGAAGTAAAGAAACCACAATTACTATTCCTGTGACTATCCATGTAAGGTTTTGCGTATTTGAGAACCCATTAATACCTGTATTAGTAGATGGACTTGGATATGTAGATATGGTTATTGGCTGAGTTGTTTCACAAATATATTCTATAAGATATGTACCCGGGGAATCATAACGTAGTGTGATGAATTCATCGTATACACTTACTTCAGCTGTTCCATTAAAGTATATCAATCCAGCATCTTTTGGCAATATAATGCTTGATTGAGCTTTAGGAGTAATGATTGCTTCAAAAACATTATTTCTTATCGAGAAATTATTCAAAGTATATGATACTATGATTGTGCCAGTTTCATTATAGGTATATACTAGGAGTGTTGTCTTGTCCAATAAATCATAGGGCAATAAATTGCCTTCATCATCTGTGACTATTATTGTTTCTGGAAGGGCAAATTTATCTATATATACTGGGACCGAGAAATAATTTGTTAAATTAGTAATAGTGATCGTTACTTCTCCATAACCATTACAGTTAAATCTATAGGTATATGTTGATGTCGATGAATAAAATAGTCCAGAAACACATAGAGAAAATGTTATTGGTAACAATATCATTGGTAATAGGTATTTATTAGTCAATGATTCCCCTCCTCAAATAAGTATTGAGGCAAACCTTTTAGTTTTCTATACTCAACAATATTATTATTGGGTATCGTAAAGATTAAAAATGTAGCTTTTTTAAACAAGCATGTATATATTCACCAGCTACTACATTGTTAATAATATGCTCGGTGATTTATTTGAGTAGTTTAGAAAAACTATACGCCCTCAAACTGTGGCCAATGGATCCAGAAGACCCCGTAGCTATAAAGAGATTTGAAGACATTGTATCCATATTTAGATATCTTTATGAAAACCATGACTTCTTCGAAGAAATAAGTAAACTAAACACACTACGTATCATAGACTTAATGGCTGGAACAGGTATTGCAGGAGCAGCTATAGCTAAAAGCCTAGTAAGTCTAGGAATCACTCCCGAACTCACCCTCGTAGATATTAGAAGAAGTGATTTAGAAAAAGCATACCAGTGGCTTAGAAAGGCAAGAATAGAGGATAAAGTAAAGGTTGAACTAATTGAGTCCGATATAAGGGAACTATACCTGACTCTAGAGGATAGAAAAAACTATTATGATATAGCATTGATATGGGGTAATTCATCTCCTCATCTCGATGCATGGGACATGGTTAAAGCTTATTCCAATATATCCTACCTACTTAAGCCTAATGGATTATTATTGATGGAGGAAGGAGATAGGATATATAATACATTTTATCTAATGGGGTACAAAGACTTCCTTATCGAAGGAGAAACCAAGGAAGGAAAATTAGCAAATATTCATAACGGATATGATTGGAGAAGAGGAGTCTTTAAGAGAGCATTCTATTTATTACCAGGATTCAGAGAAGTAGGAGAATTCGATGTTAGGTTCTGGGATTTAGCAGGCCTTAGTTCTCTTGGTTGGGTATTCTTTAGAGATGTAGACATAGTGCCTCGGAAAATCCATAAACAACAGAATGTATCATCAGTTATCTTATTCAAGGATCCTAGGAAGAAACTAGTTCCTGATGATTTCTTCAACACGCCAAAGGTACTAATAAAAATTATTTAATTTTTTAGGTTGGTCTAATTGGTTAGCTATCGAGTTGATTTAAAAGGGTCAGCAATTATGAATTTTTTTAATCGCGCATCTTAATTTTTACAATATTTTAGCAAGATAAAGTTAATATATGTTAATATAGAAATATAAAGAGTGATAATCCCATCTTGGTGGGAAGTTGGCGGAAATTAAAACATCCTATCTTATAGCTATCTTTATTATAATAATCATTATAGTCGGTATAGCTGCATATTATGCTGGTCAATCTACGGCACCAACGAAAACTGTTACTGTTCCGCAATCTACAACACCCACAGGGACAACTCCTACAACTATTCCACAAAAAGAACAGCTTATCATATTCCATTGGTGGACAGCTGGTGGTGAGAAACAAGCTATCGAAAAACTATTTGAACTATACAAACAAAAGTATCCAAGTATAGAGATCGTTGCCAACCCTATTCCAGGTGGTGGAGGAGTTAATCTAAAAGCCGTTTTAATGAGTAGACTAGCTGCTGGAATCCCACCAGATACATTCCAGTCTCTAAGTGGAGCGGAACTGAAAACATATGTTGATGCAGGATATTTACAATCAGTAGATGATATATGGAAATCTACTGGACTCGAAGATCATGTGCCACCGCTTCTTAAGAAAGTAAGCTACTTCTATGGACATTATTATGGAGTACCAATTAGCGTTCACAGAGCAAACTGGTTATGGTATAACAAGAAAATATTTGACCAGCTAGGATTAAAACCTCCTACAACTGTTCCAGAATTACTAGAAGTATGTAAAACAATCAAAGAGAAAATGCCTAATGTCTATCCAATAGCTCTTGGAATGAGAGAGAAATGGGAGATCGTTTTCATCCTTGACGGTTTACTACTATACTATGGCGGTCCAGAGTATTATCAGAAATTCTATACTGGACAACTAGATCTTTCAAATGCAAACGATGTCGAGCCATTAAAGAAAGCACTTGAAACATTAAAAGAAATGATCGATAATGGTTATATCTATCCATACAGTGCTTCATTAACATGGGATCAATCTGTCGGTCTAGTAGCACAAGGTAAAGCAGCAATGGTTTTCATGGGCGACTTCGCATTAGGATACTTCCTAGCCAACGGGTATAAACCGGGCGTAGACTTTGACGGTGTACCATTCCCGCAGAAGCCAACAGAAGTATTCCTAATGATCGTAGACGAATTCACATTACCGAAAGGAGCACCACACGAAGATGCTGCAAAGAAATGGTTAGAACTACTCGCTGATCCACAAGCAGAATTCGAATTTACAAAGATTAAGGGAAGCATAGCTCCAAGACTTGACGCTCCAACAAATTATCCTGACAAATACAGGCAAGAAAACGTTAAATTCTACAAAGAACACCCAGAATTAGTTATTCCAATGTCTGCACATGGAGTACTTGCACCATTAGCGTTCCTAAGAGATTACTATGACGTAATGGCTCAATTTGTAACAAACCCCAATGTAGATCAAACCATCACAGAGCTAGAGAATACTTTTGCAAAAGACATGGTTAAAGAGCAGAGCAAATGGTATTGGTCAAGCTAAGCTATTAAATAGATAATCATGGATGGTGATAAGTGATGAAAGCTTCATTCAAATACGCAATAATTTTTTTATCTCCTCTCTTCTTCATTCTCGGCATATTGTATTTCATGACTTTTTGGACCATTTATATATCATTTACTGATTGGGTTGGTATGAAACCTAATTATAGTCTGGCAGGTCTTAAATGGTATGAATACATGTTATCAAGTGAAAAATTCTGGGTAAGCCTTAAGAACAACATATTGTGGCTTCTAGTTTTCATAGCTCCAACAGCAGTTTTAGGATTATTAATTGCATATGTACTGGAACTCTATATTGTTAGAGGAGAATCAGTCTATAGAGCTATATTCCTATATCCAACAGCTTTATCATTCGTTGTAACTGGTACACTTTGGGCTTGGATATATGATCCCGCAAATGGTGTATTAAACAGTATATTATCAGCTTTAGGATTTGATACTTCCAAGCTCGGATGGATATGTGACCCAAACATTGCTATATATTGTTTAATAGCCGCAGCTATATGGCAATATACTGGATTTGCCATAGTATTGTTTCAATCAGCACTTAGAGGAGGATATTTGAAAAATATAATAGAAGCAGCACTTGTTGATGGTGCTAGCGGATGGAAACTATTAAGATACATTATAATACCGAACATTAGATCAGCGTTTGTTATAGTTGCCGCACTACTAGCAATATTTTCACTGAAAGTATTTGATCTAGTCTATGTCATGACGCAAGGAGGACCTGGAATATCAACGTATGTATTAGCTTTCTATATGTACATGACTACTTTTTGGCAACAAATGGTTAGCTTGGGAGCGGCTATTAGTGTTGTTATCTTTTCCCTGTCAATGATCATAATTATCCCATATAGTTACTATGCTTTGAAGAGGTGGCTTCTGCGTTGAGACGTGTTCGTAAATCTAACCTCTTAGCTTATATTGTGTTAACAATACTTGCTGTTCTATGGTTTATTCCACTTTACCTCGCATTAACGACTTCTTTGAAGACTCCAAGAGAAGTAAGTGAAATGAATTATCTTGCACCACCTGCTCAGCCACAAATAGAAAACTATGTTGATGCATGGAATTCTGGGATAGGGCTCGGTCTATTTAATAGCATAATTATATCTATTCCTACAACTCTAATATGTTTATTATTAGGCTCATGGTCTGGATATTTTCTCTCAAGGTTTAGATTTAAGCATGCTCCTTTAGTGTTCTTTATTGCGACTATTGCTACATTTATGCCTTACCAGATAGTGTTGATACCAATAACGCAGTTAATAGCCTCCCTTAATCTAGGTCAGAGCCATTTAGGATTAATTTTTGCATATACATTACTCAATACTCCATTAGCAACACTTGTTACTGCAACATTCTTTACAACTATACCTAAAGAACTTGAAGAAGCAGCATATATTGATGGGTGCGGTCCTATAAGGATTTACTGGAACATAATATTACCAGTAGCTAAACCGGCACTTGCTTCGGCAGCGATTCTTGTATTTACACAGGTATGGAACGAGTTCCTAATAGCATTAACCCTTTCAACTCCTTCAACAAAGCCAGTTACACCAATAGTAGCGGAACTTAAAGGAAACTATGTAGCACAGTGGCATATACAGATGGCGGGAGCAGTGCTGGCTGTGCTTCCTCCTCTTATATTATTCTTATTTATGGGTAAGTATTTTATTCGTGGCCTATTAGCTGGAACCCTCAAAGCCTAATAGGGTGAGCCCGCATGGCAACAGTCGAGGTCCGAAACTTAGTCAAAAGGTTTGGGAAAGTAATAGCGGTAAATAAGATATCATTTAAGGTTAATGATGGAGAATTCTTTGTCCTTCTAGGACCAAGTGGATGTGGTAAAACAACTACTTTAAGATGTATTGCTGGACTAGAAGATCCTGATGAAGGAGAAATACTTATTGATGGAAAAGTAGTTAACGATCTGCCACCATATAAAAGAGATATAGCTATGGTCTTTCAGAATTATGCTTTATACCCTCATATGAAAGTCTACGACAACCTTGCATTTCCACTAAAGATGCGAGGATATAGCAAGGACGAAATAGACCGTAGAGTCAAAGCAATAGCGAAACTCCTCCACATAGCAGACCTTCTAGATAGAAAACCGGGAGAGCTTAGTGGTGGACAACAACAAAGAGTTGCTCTTGGAAGAGCACTTGTTAGAGAACCAAAAGTATTCTTAATGGATGAGCCCTTAAGTAATCTCGATGCAAAGCTAAGAGTCTATATGAGAGCTGAACTCAAAAAGCTACAAAAAGAACTCAAAATAACAACAATATATGTGACACATGACCAAGTAGAAGCAATGACGATGGCCGATAGAATAGCAGTAATGAACAAGGGTAAAATAATGCAAATCGGTACACCTAAGGAATTATATCATAAACCAGCAAATCTATTTGTAGCAGGCTTCATAGGTTCACCACCAATGAATTTCTTTGAAGCATCTCTTATTGAGGAAAAAGGTAAATATTACCTAGATACAGGATTTGCAAAGATCGAGATACCATCATGGATGGCTGAGAATATCCGTAAAGAAACAAATGAAGTAATAATAGGTATTAGACCAGAACACATAAAGATCGTAGGAAAAGATACTCCCGGAAGCATTAAGACTAATGTGTTTGTTGTCGAGCCGCTGGGAACTGAGACAATTATAAATGTAAAACTAGGAGACAAGATATGCAAAATAAGATTATTAGGTGAAACGGAATACGCACCTGGTGAAACAATTCATATAATGTTTCCAGTAGATAAAATGAGGATATTCAATAAACACACAGAATCGTTAATAATATAAATCGTTCTAGCTTATGGAAAACAAGATACGCGATTTTCATAACATTACATTAAATTTCTTCAACTAATGCTACATTCTATTGAATTACCAATTCTTATATGATAATACTGGTTGAATTATTGCTAAAAGGAAACTATGAGAAGAGTAAACAAGTAAATAATCTTATCATAGCTAGATAATACCGCGAAAACGGTAGGTGCTTTATCTTTTTGTATTTTGCTGAATAACCAAGACCTATAGTATGGGAAAACTAGTGTATCGCCTAGTTTCATGAGAAAGTATGCTGGGATCACAATGATTATTGGTTGTTATAGGAGCATAATGAATGCCCCATAGAGCGATTAAAACGAAACCTATAACCATGAATTTCTTAGTATGTTTATTACCAGTTCTTTCCGTGATATAAGTAGCTATTAATCCGCCAAGCGAAACAGATACTTCGGCAAGCATTGCTTCGAAGAGAGTTTTGCCTAAAACATTGATCACATAGTTTAGGAACACTATGCTTGGGGCAAGTCCCCATGCAAGAGTAGTTAGGGCTTCGATTAATAATATGTATTTAAACTCCCTATCTATTCTGAAGACAAATCCCGTAGATTCTATTCTCTCCTCCTTATTCAATGGAGGTAAAAACTTTATGAGGTAAATTATTGTAAAGACCGAAGAAACCGCGAAGCATAAGAAACCTATTCTATAGTAGAAAGGAGTGTTGAAGACATATCCGAATAAATAGCCTAGTACTGTATAACCTATTATCTCGCTGATCATTGGTAGTCTCATATGCCATGCAAATACTTCTTCCCATCTATCTTGTGGGTAGAGGATCTTCTCGACTGCTGGATATAATGGGTAGAGCATGAAGGAAAACTTCTCAATAAGCATACCTAGAAACAATGTTATCGGAGCTATTGGTCCATAAGCTAAACCATATAGCGCGTAAGCAATACCATCTAATGCATCAATGAGAACAAGTCCTTTACGAAGACTAATTTTCTCAAAGAGCTTACCAAACACTATAGTTAATGGTATAGAGGCTATGTGTACAATAGAATAAATTATCCCTACTTCAAGAACGGTATAACCAGTCATAAATAAATAGACTGGGAGCATATACCATACGATAAGTATGGGAGAAATAATAGTATGATACAATATATAGTGTCTTGCTGGACGAGGTATTTCTATCCATTTCATTTTCCAAGATCTCTCCCATACATGCCAGTTATAACATATTGTTTAAAGCCTGAACGTACTCCACTCGCACTATTACGATTCAATAATAAGTGAGTAATAAAAGATAATTGGGCAAATGGATTTCCATGAATAGATCGCTTATGCATTTAAATCTATCAAACTGAACCTGTATAGACGTCTATGGAGTATAAAAAAGATTATTTAGAGGCATACTTCTTTGCTTTCTCTAATACTATTTCTGATAATATGTTAATAGGAAGGTTTCCTTCTTCTAGTAATAGTTTATGGAATAGTTTGTGTGAGTACTTCTCTCCGAGTAGTTGCTTAACTCTTTCTCTGAGCTCTAGTATTTTCCTCTTACCATAGTTATAGCATAACTGATATCCTGGATAGAATGTGTACCTGAGAGCTTCTCCTACAGCTCCATCTTTGGGTAGATACGCGTCTTTAACTAGTTTCTGTACAGCTTCCTCAAACGTTATCATACCTGTGCTAAGCTCTACATCCACGTATACTCTGACAGCTCTCCAGAGGGCATCATGTAGTACTTTGAGCTTGTATTCTGGACTAGTATCTATGCCTTCTTCAAGCATTAACCACTCAGTATAATGTGCCCATCCCTCGATGAACTCTGTTGGCTGGAAATATGTTTTCCTCAACAGAGTTGGAGCGTTCTTTGCATAGCATAACTGGATGTGATGACCCGGATATGCTTCGTGAACAGTTGTATTGAGTACATCGTACCAGTTGAAGTGTTTTAGCATTTCTTCGTTTTCTGGTTTTGTGACAAGGTATAATCCCGTATTACTATAATGGAAGATCTCCGGGCTAATATATGCTGCAAACGGTATGTAGGGTTTCAAATGTGGTGGCGTCTCAATGATCTCTATGTCTTCCCCTATAGGTGGCTCGATAATGTCTTTCTCAACAATGAATTTCCTAGTCATCTCTATTGCTTTCTTATAATACTCGAAAACTTCTTCTGGAGACTTAGGGTGTTTAGTCTTTATCTTTTCTAGTGCTTCCTCTATACTATTAGCTCCAATTTCCTTAGCTACTTCCATCATCATTTTACGATATTTTTCAGCTTCTCTGTATCCCTGTTGCCTAATTTCTTCGGCAGATTCTGGTATGAAGCTTAGCTTTAGTCTTTCTTCGAACAATTCTTTACCAATGGGTTTGAATCCAGGCTTAGCTTTTTCCCTATATTTCTTGATCATCTCTATAGCTTTCTCTAGCTTATCTAGTGCGTCTTCTACTTCTTTTGACCAGTCTCTTCCATATCTCTGCCCATATGCTTTGATGAGTTGTAGGAGTGCTTTATTGCCTTGTGCAACTTGTAGAGACAGATCCAGCCAAAGCTGATAGGGTTCCTCTAAGAGCTCAAATGGTCCTAGTAATATATCCTCTGCTCTAACGAGCCTTGACTCTATTGAGAACAGTACGTGTTCTCTGGGGAGGTATGAGCGCGTGAGTAGGGGTGTAAAGTATTCTCCGAAATTAAATACACCTGAAGGCATCATTTTGATTAATGGCCATTCTCTCATCTCTTTCTTGGATAATTTCAAACTATTAACTAGTACTGTATAATCAACTCTCCTAATACTGTCAAGATTTTCTGGGTTTATTTTTGTTAGTTCCTCTAGGGTTTCATCTAATAGTTTCTCTACTTGTTCAAGCCATTTTTTATCGATTCTTACTACGAGTGAATCATACTCATGTAATCCTAGAGAGGTCCCCATAACAGGGTTTAGCTCAAGATATTTTCCGATCATTTCATGGATCAGCTTATCAAATACTCGAATATCTTCACTACTCATATAAATACACCTATAGAGAACTTGTTCTGACCTACCTATCTTAAGTCCATAATATTAAGTAAATATAAAGTATTGTTTCGGAAATTATTGTTTCTATGTAATACTTATACGAATTATTAACGATATAAACAAATAGTAGATATATTGACACGTATGTGGTTAAATAAATAAACTTTATCCTAAATCTCATGGTCATAAAAACTGGGTGCCATTATAAATACTTCGAAAAACATTAAAAATGCGACACTTAATGTCTCGGTGGGTATCCGATTTGTTTTTCGAAGTACTGGATCAATATTCATAATAGTATTAGGCGATGAGTAATGACGTACTATCAAACAAATTATCTACTCAATATCTTGTTGAAAAGTGTTGAGATAGTTTGTGAAGGCAAAATCAGTATTTATAGTACATTTCCAAGAGAAGTTGTTAAATCTCTTTATTCTGATTACGAAGAAGTTGATTCGGTTGTTCATGCAGATGTGATCATTTCTGATATAAGCGGTGTTGATGAAGAGTTTTTCAAAATGATAAAGTATGAGTTGGATGATTTCGCGTTATTCCTAGTACTTGATACTATACTAGACATTAGTATTAATCCTGAATTAACTCGAAGGTTTTACCTAGAGGGGATAATTGCTTCATATCTTCCAATAGATAATGGTGTAACAATATATACTAGGAGAGGATACGGCTTAGCTTTCCAGAAACTTAGCCGAGAAGTTTATTGCAAATCCCTACTTAACGATATATATCCAATTGATTTTAATACGGCAAAGTTCTTGTATGCAATTACAAAGTTCATCCTCAATAGGAAGAGGAGCTATGTACTAGAAATAGGCAGAGGCTATGGTTTCTCAACAATGTGGATAGCACATGCAGTGATGGAAACAGGAGGCTTCTTGCTCTCAATAGATAATAAATGTGATAACCAAGACTACATATACGATACGCTTAAAAAAGTCCTTCTTCACAACCATGTTGATCTTATATGTGCTGACGCTAAAGACTACAGGATCCCGGTGAACGATATAGTATTAGTATTCATTGATGGTAAGAAAAGCGAGTATTTGAAATATTTAGAAAACATAGAGGATCATCTAGCTGAGGGAGCAATAATAGTAGCCCATAACACAGTATCTCATACTCATGAATTGAAAGATTACTTAGAGAGAGTATATACTCCACCTAATAAATCAATAACTATGCTAACAGATCCCGGTGGAATAACTATAACATATTTTGAGAAAACAAGGAGAAAAGATAGGGAAAAAGAACTTTATAAAATTTCTAGCTCTTGAAGATTAAAAATTAACATTAGATTAAAAACATGTATCAAAATTGTTTCAATTGAAGAAAAATTTATCTTGTATAAGATAAAAAATATATTACTAGTATACAAGCAAGTTTGGTGTGGATCGTGGTACCAGGACCTGTTCTTCTATTACTTCTCGTCATTGCTGTGGCTTTTATTATATGGTTAACAGGGAAGGTTAGGGTACATGCATTCCTTGTGTTGTTAGCAGCAGCATTTCTAGTAGGAGTATTTTCTGGAATGGGGCTTCCGCAGACTGTTGACGCGATTGCTAAGGGTTTTGGAGGTACACTGAAATCTATAGGTATAGTGATCGCGTGTGGAACCATTATAGGATATATATTAGAGAAGACAGGTGGAGCAATCTCTATGGCTGAAGCAGTATTGAAAGTAGTGGGCAGGAAGAGAGTTCCACTTGCTATGAGTATAATTGGTTATATTGTTTCGATACCAGTATTTTGTGATTCTGGCTTTGTAATCTTATCTCCGCTCAACAAAGCCCTCACAAAAAGAGCAGGAATATCCCTTGCTGTTACAGCAATAGCTTTAAGCACAGGCTTATACGCGACTCACTGTCTTGTACCACCTACGCCAGGACCTATAGCCGCAGCTGCAAACCTAAATGCTGACCTAGGATTAGTAATAATCCTAGGATTGATCGCATCAATTCCTGCTGCATTAGCAGGTTTATTCTATGCCAAAAAAGTTGGGAGCAAGGTTTATATTGAGCCCGAAATTACGGAGAGCTATGAAGATCTCATAAAGAAATATGGTAAATTACCACCTGCTGGCTGGGCTTTTGCACCACTAATAGTCCCCATACTGTTAATAGTCCTGAAATCAATAGCAGACTTTCCATCTCACCCATTCGGTGTAGGAATAGTTAAGGACTTCTTTGACTTTATCGGACACCCAATAACAGCTCTACTAATAGGTGTACTATTATCATTTAAGCTCGTCACTAAGCTCGACGAGAGAGTATATGGTCCAAAAGGCTGGGTCGGTGAAGGATTAAAGAATGCAGCCATAATCATTCTAATAACTGGTGCAGGAGGTTCATTCGGATACGTTTTAAGGGCCACAGGAATAGGTGATTATATAGGAAACACTTTATCAGCATATAATCTAGGATTATTACTACCATTCCTAATAGCGGCATTACTAAAAACAGCTCAAGGCTCATCAACAGTAGCGATCATAACGACTTCAGCACTCCTATCACCCATGTTGGATGCTCTCGGTTTGGGTTCACCCATAGGTAAAGCACTTACGGTTCTGGCTATAGGTGCTGGCTCCATGGTTGTCAGCCATGCTAATGACAGCTACTTCTGGGTAGTAACACAGTTCTCCAACATGGATGTAGCTCAAGGATATAAGCTGCAGACAATAGGTACATTAGTCGAAGGTATTGCGGCAATGATAACAATCCTAATTATGGGAGCGATTCTTCTCTGAGATATATAATTACATTATGTTTCTTTTTTATTATCTAATAACGATTAATGGTTTACGAGTAATCTTAGGTGGTTCTAGATGAATATTAATGAAAGCGAACTTCTAAGCCATGGAGATATCGAGGCAAAGAGAATTGCTTTAGAACTTATGAAAGTTGCGATTAAAAGTTCTGATCCATACATAGCTGTTAAAAGAGCTCTAAGAATAAGTGATAATAAACTCGTTATAATGAACAAAGAATTTTCCATTAAGGGTGACATATATGTTCTTGCCTTTGGTAAGGCAGCCTGTAGCATGGCTAAAGCCGTGGAGGAAGTACTTGGAGATAGGATTAAGGAGGGAATTGCAGTTACAAAATATGGTTATGGAACACCATTAAAGAGGATCAAGGTAATAGAAGCGGGGCATCCTATCCCCGATGAAAACTCCCTAAAAGGAGCCCGTCTAGGCCTTGAACTTGCTAAAAAAGTTAAAGAAAACGATATCTTATTAGTTTTGATCTCGGGTGGGGGCTCGGCTCTTTTCACACTTCCAGAGAACGGAATAAGTCTTGAAGACAAGATTAGGACTAACGAGCTTCTATTAAAAAGCGGAGCCAAGATCTATGAAATAAATATTGTTAGGAAACATATTTCTAAGGTTAAAGGCGGTAAACTAGCTAGAATTGTTAAAGGAACAATTATAAGCCTTATATTATCGGATGTAGTTGGTGACCCACTAGAAGCAATAGCTTCAGGTCCTACTGTTAAGGATCCGACTACCTTCAAAGATGCCTATAGAGTATTAAAACTATATGGTGTCTGGGAAAAACTCCCTGAAAGTGTTAAAAAACATATCGAGCTTGGTCTTCGAGGTGAGAGAGAAGAAACACTCAAAGAAGATCTACCAAACGTATACAATTTCATTATTGGGAGCAATGCCATAGCATGTGAAGCTGCTAAAAAGAAGGCAGAAGAGCTAGGATATGATGCTTATATTTTAACGACTACTCTTGAAGGAGAAGCTAGGGAAGTAGCTCTAGCTCTAGGCTCGATCATAGAAGAGATCTATAAGTATGAAAGACCTTTCAAAAAACCATGCATTCTAATAGCTGGTGGAGAAACGACAGTGACAATTGAAGGAGAAGCTGGTCTCGGTGGACCAAACCAAGAATTCGCCTTAAGCATTACAAGAAAGATCAGAGGTCTAAGAGGAATTGCTGTATTAGCAATGGATACGGACGGAACTGATGGACCAACCAATGCTGCTGGTGGACTAGTAGATTCTCATACATTAGAACTCCTTGAAAAAGAAGGAATTGACATAGAAGAGTATCTTAGAAAACATAATTCCTACGAAGCGTTAAAGAAGGCAAAAGCTTTACTCATAACAGGTCCTACTAGAACAAACGTAAATTCGATCATTATTAGTGTTATTACCTAGGAATTAGTGATTATAATAATTACTACTAAATTTTTCCAACTTCTAATATAAACCTGGGATTTTTACCTTCAATATCACTTTTCTATTATATTGACTTTATACTATTTTCTACTTATTCTAGTGTATAATATTATTAAATATTGTTATTAATTATACAAATATTTATAAATATCATATAATATAGTATAAAAATTGGTGAAAGTGTAATGGTTCATATTAGCATAAAAATGATGAAGATTTTAGAGGAAAGAATGGATAAGGGATGGTTCACGATTAAGGATATTAAAAACATAGTCGGGGGTACAGGTAAAGAGTATTTAAGAATACTTATTGACATGTACATTCAGGGACTCGTAGATATTAAGAACGAGAAAGAATTTATTACAACAGATCATGCCCGAAGATTGCTAAATACATGGATCGCCCTGGATAAACCCAATGTTGATCCATGGATCGATTCCAGAATATATACCTTGTTGAAAGCAATTATTGAGAGCGGAGGTAAGATAAGTGATAAGTACACAGCTATTTTAGAGGAGAGAGGATTTGTTAGAGAGGGCGAGCTTGTTCTTGAAGCATATGAAGCTATAGATGCATTGGATAATGCGGAGAAAAGACTAGTTTTTACCAAGGCTTTAGCAGCAGAAATATTATCTGTTCCGGAAGGCCCTGCTCCCAGGCAATACTATAATGTCAAGTTTATTGACTCATTAGAAGCTATGAACACTATTGTAGCTTCTATTCCTAATTCAGCTTATTACGCCTTAACCGTTCCGGGGCGACTGCTTAGAAGAGCGTTCTTAGAGATAAATATTGATGCCCCCGTACCTGTATTATTGAATAAAAATATTTATGAAGCCTTAATCAAGCTCAGCCA
>Ga0256842_1001899_pt1 | contig 15926 bp, 13 predicted proteins | sample 4559240metaG_FD_185973 | JGI IMG/M metagenome (GOLD analysis project Ga0256842, IMG submission 185973) | Hydrothermal vent microbial communities from Guaymas Basin, Mexico - 4559-240 | ecosystem: Environmental > Aquatic > Marine > Hydrothermal vents | place: Mexico: Guaymas Basin | collected...
ATCAGCAAGGACTTTTAATTCCATTATCACCCACCCTTCTTCTAACGGCTCTCCAGGCTGGGCATAAGTAGGCGTTTGATTTACAGCGGTTTTAAAATGCACATTTCCCTGTCCTCCACGTCCACCTTTCTTTATAATAAGTTCTTGTCCATCTTCTACCACTTCACCTATTAAATCACCAGTTTCTGCATCCTTAATAATTGTACCCAAAGGTACATCAAGAATAACATCTTCTCCTGTAGCACCAGTACTCTGCTGTTTACTACCAGAACCTCCATGTCCTGCTTTGATATGTTTTTGATATCTAAAATGCAGTAACGTCCAAAATTGACTATTACCTCTGGCTATAATATGGCCACCACGACCTCCATCACCTCCATCAGGTCCTCCCTTTGGAATATATTTTTCTCTTCGCATATGCGCTGAGCCAGAACCACCATTTCCGGATTTACAGTGGATTTTTACGTAATCAACAAAATTTGACTCAGCCATAAAGATTTATATTTTAATTAGTTTTGATATTGTCTTATCAAGCTTTTCAAAAACAGTGTCATCATCTTTTCCACCATCAACTTTTACTAACTTGTTTTGATCAGCATAAAAAGAAGATACATCTTTCTTAATAGTGTTTTGCCATTCTTCTAACCTATGAATAATAACTTCGGTACTCATATCATAAGAACGAGCTTTCTTTGTTTTACTTCTAGCCGAAAGACGTTTAAGAGCCGTAAGTGTACTAGTATCTAATTCAACAGCAACATCAACTTGAGAATTTATTTTTTTCAATAAACCATCTAAGATATATGCCTGAACCAAAGACCTTGGGAAACCTTTAAAAACGTATCCATTAACATGGGGATTATCTCTAATGACTCTTTCAATTATTCTAATAGGATATTCATCTGGAACTAAATCTCCTGCATCCATAAATTCTTTGCATTTTAAACCTAATTTTGTACCTGCTGCAATTTCCTGACGCATAATTTTCCCAGTAGAAATATATGCAAGATTGTATTTTTCAGCAAGGCGTTTTGCTTGTGTTCCACGACCTGCCCCCGGTTTACCTGTAACTACAATATTGAAGTACTTACGTTTAAGTGTTTTCTCTATTGCATCGTTTAGTCTTTGTGTTATCTCACCAATAGAACCAACACCATTAATAGAAATAAATTTACCTCTCTCTTTATAAAAATCAATCAAAGGCATTGTTTTATTTTCATATTCAGTAAGCCTTTGGTGAATAACTTCAAGGTTATCATCAGAACGGCCCGAAGATTTACCTCTTTCTAAAAGTCGTGTAATAAGCTCCTCTTTTGGCACATCCAAACTCAACATGAATGATAGCTGAGTATTGAGTTTAAGCAATAATCCATCTAAAATATATGCCTGAACCACAGTACGAGGAAATCCATCAAATAGAATACCCTTTTTATCCTCACTAGTAATTCTTTTCTCAATAATTTGTACAATTAAGTCATCGCTTACCAGGCCTCCTTTTGCGATTACATCTTTGGCTTTCCTCCCTAATTCACTATTCTCAGCAATCTCTTTTCTAAGGATATCACCAGTAGAAATATAGGTTAAATTATATTTTTCAATTAGGTATGCTGATTGTGTACCTTTTCCTGCGCCCGGAGGGCCAAATAAAGCTATGTTTAACATAATGTAATATTAATCTGTTATAATATAAATATCTGATAAATTTCGTCCTAACTGATTATAATCTAGCCCATAACCTACAATAAAATCATTAGGTATTTCGAATCCTACATAGTGAACTTTATAATCTTTTCTGAACGATTTAGGCTTAAAAAGCAGTGTAGCTATGCTAATACTATTTGGCTTCATAGTATTTAAATCCGCCAAAAGATTTTCCATAGTAATACCTGTATCCACAATATCTTCAACTACGATAATATCTCGCCCCTTAATATCCTGATTAAGACCTATGATTTCCTTAACTTTTTCAGTACTTTGTGTTCCGTGATACGAAGATAATTTTACAAAACTAATTTCACAATCAATAGATATTGACTTAATTAAATCACTTGCAAACATAAATGCTCCATTCAGAACTACAACAAATAATGGAGTTTTACCTTTAAAATCTTTATCAATCTTTTTCGCAACTCTATCAACTTGCTTGAGAATTTCCTCAGAAGGAATATTTATTTTAAATTTTTTATCTTTTAGTTGAATAGTTTTCATAAGTCATCATAGTAATTAGCTGCAAAGATATAATTTTTAGAACATTATTTTACTTTAATTTAACTAGCATTACAAGAGATAGATTCAACCGGTAAATTCAATTTTATGAATTATTAAATTGTAAAATAATTCGAAAAGTTATACAACACAGCAGACACATAAAATAAAGCCATATTTAAGGTTAGTAAGAATTAATAGCATGATTATTAATTTACTAAACAATCTAATACAAAACGAAACGATGAATAATACAAGTTAAACCACATTACTATCTAAGTTTTATTAAATAATTTTATTTTATAACTAATTTTATAACTTAATTTTTATAATTTTGATTTTTTATAATTATTTTAACAATTAACAAAAATTATTTAATGAAGACACTCATTATCATAGGCTTTGCCTGTATATTTAATATTAATTTAATTACTGCTCAATCAACAAAGAACCTATTTATAACAAAGGAATATAAAACCGCAATCGAGAATAAAACAAGGACATTAAAAGGTGAGCCTGGCTTAAAATACTGGCAGAATAAAGCAGATTATTATATTAAAGCTCATCTTGACCCATACACAAGAGTGCTAACCGGCGAAGAGAATATTATTTACACTAATAATAGCAATGACACTCTAAAGATTCTTGTTTTTAATTTATACCAAGACCTATTTAAAAAAGGAGTGGCGCGAGATTGGGATATAGGCACTGTAGATTTAACTGATGGTGTTAAAATAAAATCAATTAGAATTGATAATAAACTAATAAAATTAAGAAATATAAGGCATAATTCAACTAAGATGATTATTAGACTAAATGATATACTCCTTCCAAAAACAGAGCATAAAATAAAAGTGGAATGGTCATTTATTTTTCCTGGTAAGTTAACAATTAGAATGGGAACTTATGACACAACAAATTTTATGGTTGCATATTGGTATCCAAAATTAGCAGTTTATGATGATGTAATAGGATGGGCAATGCATCCACATACTGGAAATTGTGAGTTTTATCATGAATTCGGAAATTATAATGTTGAACTTTCTGCTCCGAGTGACTATTTATTATGGAGTACCGGAGTATTACAAAATAAAGAAGAGCTGTTTAGAAAAAAATTCTTAAACAGAATAAATATAGCTTCCTTATCTGATAGTATTATTCATATTATAACTAAGAAGGAAAGAGAAAGTGATAGAATTCTTAAGAAAAAAGGAGAAAATATTTGGAAATTTAAATCACAAAATTCACCAGATTTTGCATTTGCAATGAGTGATAAATATATTTGGGATGCTACCAGTGTTAACACAGGAAATAAAAGAGTAGTTATCAATACAGTGTACAAAACAAATTCAAGAGATTTTAGATTAGTAGCTAATATAGCACGTGAAACTCTAAAATTTTATAGCTATACCATACCTAAAATTGAATATCCATATCCTCAAGTTACTTTATTTAATGGTGATGGAGGAATGGAATTTCCAGGCATGGTAAACGATGGTAATTTTGATAATTTTAATACTACTCTTTATGTTACATCACATGAAATTGGGCATTCATATTTCCCTTTTAACACGGGATTAAATGAGCAATCATCAGCGTGGATGGATGAAGGGATAATAACTTTAATTCCTCGCATTTTTGTAAATAATAATACAAGAGACAGCAACTATATAATTTTTAAAGACATTGTAAGTATTTACAACAAAAGGGCAGGTTCTTCTTTTGAAATCCCTTTAATGATACCAAGTACAAATACTGGTTTTGCCTATAGATACCACGCTTATAATAGATCTTCTGTGGCATTCTTGACTTTATACCGATATCTGGGAAAGGAAAAATTTACGGCAGCTCTTAAAGAGTTTGCAAAAGTTTGGGAACATAAACATCCTTACCCCTACGATTTCTTCTTTTCCTTCAATAAAATAGCTAATGAGGACTTAGCTTGGTTTTGGAAACCTTGGTTTTATGATTTAGGATATGCTGATTTGTCCATTGGAAAAATCGAAAACAATAAATTACAAATTATTAATAAAGGAGGTTTCCCTGTTGAAATAAATCTAATTATTAGCATTGGTGAAAAATCTATTGCAATAAATAGAAAAGCAAATATTTGGAAGAATAATACTTCTGAAATATGGATTGATTTACCTAAAGGAGAAATTCATCAAATAAAGCTTGATACAGAAGTAACTCCTGATGCTTTTCCTGATGATAATTTTATAAAATTATAAAATCATATTAGATTCCTATTCTACCTACCATTTTTTAAAAAAATATTTAAATATAACCACAAAAGGCTAGAACTGCAACAGTTTTAGCCTTTATATATTTTCAAAAATATTTTCTTATTCTGGGTCGTAAGCCCATTTCACATATATAGCACCCCATGTAAATCCAGCTCCAAAAGTTGATAAAATCAAATTATCTCCTTTCTTAAGGCTTTTCTCATAATCCCACATACATAAAGGTAAAGTTGCGGCAGTAGTATTTCCGTATCTATCAATATTTATCATCACTTTATGTGGATCTAAGCCCATTCTTTTAGCGGTAGCAGATATTATTCGCATATTTGCCTGGTGAGGAACTAAATATCTAATATCGTCAGAAGTTAGATTATGTTTTTTCATCATTTCAACTGAAACATCGGCCATTTTAGAAACAGCCCATTTAAAAACCGGCTGACCTTCCTGGTAAATATAATGCTCTCGAGCATCAACACTCTCATGTGAAGGAGGCTTAACAGAACCACCGGCTTTTTGATGCAAATAATGCCTTCCTACTCCATCACTTTCAAGAATTATATCCATTACACCATAATTATCATCAGTAGGTTCAAGCATAACAGCACCTGCACCATCACCAAAGATTGGGGCAACAGTTCTATCAGTATAATCAACTATTGAGGACATTTTATCGGCACCAACAACGATTACTTTCTTATACATTCCACTTTCGACATATTTGGCACCCGTTGCTAAAGCATAAAGAAAACCAGAACATCCGGCATTAACATCAAAACCAAAACCATTTTTAATACCAACTTTATCAGCAATAATATTTGCTGTTGCTGGGAAAACATGATCAGGAGTAACAGTAGCACAGATTAAAATATCTACTTCTTCTGGCTTGGTGTTTGTTTTTTCAAGCAACTGATTAACAGCTCTCTCACCCATAAAAGAAGTTCCTTCACCTTCTTCTTTAAGTATATGTCGTTCTTTAATACCAATACGAGTCATTATCCACTCATCACTAGTGTCCATCATATTAGATAATTCATCGTTTGTTAAAATATAATCAGGAATATAAGCTCCTATTCCGGTTATAGCTGCTTTTTGTCCTCTCATTTCTGAAAATGTTTTGTTTAACAATTAAATAAAAAAGAAAAAAGCAAAGTTATCGAAATAAAATCAACCACCTTTGCTTTCTTTTCTATTTTTCAACAAAAATTACACAATAGCTTCTTTTTCTATTGCTTGTTGTCCTCTGTAATACCCACATTCGTTACATACTCTGTGATAAAGAACAGAAGCTCCACAATTTGGGCAAGCTACATAAGTAGGTGCTACAGCTTTATAATGAGTTCTTCTTTTGTCACGACGTGTTTTTGATATTTTTCGCTTTGGATGTGCCATAACTATTATTATTTAAATATTATTAATCTTCAAACTTTATGCTCTTTAAAACATCCCATCTCGGGTCTGCTTTAGGTTGTTTTCTTAAACTTTGTAAAAGCTCTATTTGGTCTTTGTTACATGTCGATTCTCCATTTTCATCATCCGGATGAACTTTCTTTATTGGAATTTGCAATAAAATGTTTTCGTAAATTAACAAACTAACATCAATTTGATGTTCCTTTTCTGAAATATAAATAATGTCATCATCTTGATTATCTGGAGGTGTGCCAAATTTATATATCTGGGTATAACTAATATCTATAGGAAATTTAAAATATTCTAAACACCTATCACAAACTAATGATAGTTCACCTTTTATATCAATATCAACACTTATTAAACGAGATTCTTTGTCAAGTACCATATCTACTTGCAAATCTCCTTTCTCCACTACCTCAGACTCTAAAGCTTTAAAGAACGTATCTTGTACATGAAATTTGTAATCATGTTTCCCAATGCTTAAACCTTTAAAAGGTATTAAATATTCAACTAAGTTTTTCATTAACTCAAATTTGGGGCTGCAAAAGTAATTATTTATTTTAAACGCACAAAATTATTATTCGCTATTATTTTATAATTAAAAACAATAGTAAAAGGCTGCATCTCTGCATTTTATATACATAAAGCATGATTTACTTATAATAAGCCTGAAGTAATGGTTGTTTATCATATTAAATTTCTACTAAAAAACCATCATTAACAAACTTATCTTCAAGTTTTACTGATACTACCTTATTCACCAAATCAGGATCAAATGAGGTATACACCTTTATGTAATTGTCAGTCCAGCCAGACATTAGATTATCTACGATATTATTTTCAAAAAGAATATTTGTAGTCTTACCGATATTCGCTTTATAAAAAATATTTTTTTTTCTGTCGGAAAGAATATGCAGCTTTTTACTTCTCTCCTTTTTTTGCTTAGAATTAACTATGCTATTCATCTTCAAAGCATAAGTATTTTGACGTTCAGAATAAGTAAAAGTATGAATATATGACACAGGCAAGTCTGCAATAAATTGTAAGGTATCAGCAAAATCATCATCCGATTCGGTAGGGAAACCGACTATAACATCAGCAGCAATACAAGCATCTGGAAGTATATTCTTAATTTTATGTATTCTGTCAGCATAAAGAGATGTATCATAAAAGCGCTTCATATCCTTCAAAATTTTGTCAGACCCACTTTGCAATGGCAGATGAAAGTGAGGAAGAAAAACCTTAGACTTGGCAACCAATTCTATTATCTCATCAGTCAACAACTCTGGCTCTACTGAAGAAATACGAATCCTTTCTATACCATTAACTTTTTCTAATGCTAATAACAAATCATAAAAATTTTCATCAGTACCTTTTCCAAAATCACCAATGTTAACGCCTGTAAGAATGATCTCACGAATATCAGTTTTACCAATTTCTTCTGCTATTTTAATTGTATTAGCCACAGATGCACTTCTAGACCTTCCTCTAGCAAAAGGTATTGAACAATATGTACAAAAATGATCGCACCCATCTTGAACTTTTAAAAAGCTTCTTGTTCTATCACTTGATGAATATGATGGCACAAAACGCTTCACTTTGTTAATATCTGCAACATGAACTTCTGTAGCTCGTTCCGAATTTGGGTTCTGTAAATATTCTAAAATATTGTACTTATCATCATTACCAAGAACTAAATCAACAACATCAAGCTTGGCTACAATTTCCGGTTTCAACTGAGAGAAGCATCCCATTACAGTAATTTTAGCATCATGATTTCGTGATTTTGCCTGCTTTGCAGCAGTATAGGTTTTACGTTCTGCCTGCTGAGTCACTGAACACGAATTAATTACATAATAATCTGCTTTTTCTTTAAAATCAACCAACTGATATTCCTCCTTTGGAAAAAGTTTACTGATTGAAGAAGTCTCAGAAAAATTTAGTTTGCAACCTAAAGTATGAAATGCTATTCTCTTCAAAATAATTCTAATTTAATATAATTTGGACGGCAAAGATAGAACTATTAGCTGTTTGTTTTGAATGATAAAAAACAGTTGAGAATAATGTGTATTTATTTAACAGTGTTAATTACCAATTTTCTATATCTAATGCTACTATTATCAATGATTTTTATAAAATATATTCCTGATTTCAAGATGCCTTTAACATTTATTTCCGTATTATTTTTCGTCAATTGACTTGAATAAACTTTTTGACCTTGTGAATTAAATAAATCCAATTGTATTTTATTATCAAAAGGTCCAATTTCAATCTTGAAATTACCATCGGTAGGATTAGGATAAATAGTAATATTATCTTTGTTTTTTTCTAAATTTTCATTTATTCCCACGGGACTTGTAGCGATAATATTTGTATGCGTCCACTGATGAATACCGTCATCTTTAACCCAGCTATAGTCTGCAAACTTAAGCCCCTCTCCAAACCAAGGGTTCATATAATATATTGTATTATTTACCTTTCCATATCCAACCACAAAATGACCACCACCAGAATACCAACCCCACCTAATTACAAAAGGCTTACCTTGAGAAAGGTCATTGGCAATTTGTTGTTCGGTTCTATAAGTTGAACTACCATAATTAGATATTCCACCAAAATAAATAAGAATATCTTGAATACTACCACTATATCCGTAACCATAATTCCAATAATTGCAACCTTGAGTTGCATCATTACAGCAATCTGTATTTCCGAAACTATGCCAAGCAGCAACAGAGCGTGTATATTCTGCTATATCACATTGCAAGGTAGTATCTCCATAATAATCGAGTATGGATTTAGAAGCTCCTACCCAACACCATTGGTCTTGTTCTTGTATAGATGCACTGAAATTTAGAACCTGAGCATTAGTATATCCTAATCCCACAAAACACAACATTAAACTTATTAGAATTACTTTTTTCATTTTAATAAAGTTTTAAAATCGTTTTCATAATAAACAGAATCTAAATAAACACCTTTTTCTCCAAAAGATTTTATAGCAGAAGCAAGAGGAATATATACTTTTTCTCCATTTTTATTGATAGCAATTAAGAAATCACTTCCCTTAATGTAGCTTCTAAACAAGCCTTCGAAATTAAAGTTTTTGTAAGTATTAATTGTATATTGTATTTCTTTGGCAAGTGTCTTTGCGCCAAAATCAGCAATCTCATATCCTTCTTCATTTTCAGAAATATTTAACAAAGCACGATATTCACCATTTACTATTATTGGAATACGCCAGATTTTAACATCTCTCCTTCCTTCATAAATTATAAAGTATAAAGCTTTTGCTGGCTTTGCATATATATATTCATCAGTATCATTAAAACCATATTCCTTTATTTGTGTAAATGGAATTTTTAATAGTACTTCCTGTAAATTTTCTTGAACAAATTTATTTATTCTTAACAATTCTTCTTTGCTATTAGTTTGGGAATAAACAATTTGAATAATCAATAAAAGACCAATTGTAAGAATACTTTTTAAATTAAACATATTTTTATTATTTAATAAATGTTTCACAAATATACTATAAAGCATCGATACAAAAAACAAACTCTCAAATCACGCACAGCTATTTCTTATTATTATGCGCTATAATTATCTTTGTGAGATGGACTAAGAGATAAGATAGCCAATGTTCACCTGTATGTGATGTTATAAACATCAATTATTTACTACATTTGCATTATCTAATATATTTATTATTAAACATAATATTATGAATAAATTAATATTCCCTTTATTTACTTTTATAATAATTTTTACTTCATGCAATAATATGAAAGAGGACTTAAAATCATCAAATAGCATTAAATATCCCAAAGCAAAGAAGGGAGATATTGTAGATAATTATTTTGGCACAGAGGTCGCCGACCCTTACCGCTGGCTTGAAGATGATAATTCTACCGAAACAAAAGCTTGGGTAGATGCCGAAAATAAATTAACAAAATCATATTTAGATAAGATACCATTTCGTAATACAATGAAAAAACGCCTTGAAGAACTTTGGAATTATCCTAAAACCGGTACTCCATTTAAAAAAGGTAATATGTGGTATTATTATAAAAACAATGGACTTCAAGCACAGTCTGTTCTTTATACCATGAATTCATTAGATGATTCTGGCAAAGTATTTATCGATCCAAATAAATTTTCTGAAAATGGGACAATTGCGCTATCTGATTTATCCTTCTCAAGAGATGGTAAATATTGCGCATACTCTATCTCTAAAGGTGGCAGTGACTGGAACGAGATATATGTAATGGATGTAAAAACAAAAACTCTTTTAGATGACCATATACAATGGGTGAAATTTAGTGGAATAAACTGGTTTAAAGATGGCTTTTATTATGGAAGATTTCCAAAGCCTAAAGATAATAATGCACTAAAAGGTAAGAATTTAAATCAAATGGTTTATTATCACAAAGTTGGTACATGTCAAGATGATGATATACTTTCTTATAAAGATGATGAGCATCCAGAAAGAATGTATTCAATATACTCAACGAAAGATGAGAGCGTTCTAGTTTTAAGTGGAGAAGACCCCAATAACAAAGGAAATATGCTTTCTTACAAAAAAGCAGGAGAGAATGTTTGGACAATAGTTGAAAATAATTTTAATAATAGTACTTATATTATAGGTAATATTGGTTATGATTTATTCTTTCAAACAGAGAAAAATGCTCCTAAAGGTAAAGTTTTCAAAATAAACATAACAGACCCTATGCAAAAGCATGTTAGCATTATACCTGAAAAAGAAGATGTAATGCAAGGTGTTTCTTTAAAAGGCAATTATTTGATTGCAAACTATTTGCATAATGCTTCTTCTCAAGCCTTTGTTTACAACGTTAATGGCAGCCTTAAGCACCAAGTTGAATTACCAGGAATAGGAAGTCTTAGTGGTTTTGGTGGAGATGATGAAACTATGACATTATTCTACACATTTACATCTTTTACAATTCCTAGTTTAAGCTATCAATACGATATTGAAACTAACAAATCTACATTATATCGTAAATCAGAGCTTGATTTTAATATGGCTGACTATGAAACTAGGCAAGTATTTTTTACTAGCAAAGACGGAACAAAAATTCCAATGTTTATAGTGAATAAAAAAGGTATAGAACTAAATGGTCTTAATCCAACAATGCTTTATGGTTATGGTGGATTTAATATAAGTTTACCTCCTAATTTCTCGGTTGATAGACTTTTATGGCTTGAGCAAGGAGGAATTTATGTTCAAGTAAACCTACGTGGTGGTGGAGAATATGGTGAAGAATGGCATAAAGCTGGCACTAAACTAAACAAACAAAATGTATTTGATGATTTTATTTTTGCCGCTAAATACCTTATCGATAACAAATATACATCCTCTGATTATTTGGCTGTAAGTGGTCGATCTAATGGAGGTCTTTTAGTTGGCGCAACAATGATTCAACAACCGGATTTAATGAAAGTTGCATTTCCGGGTGTTGGAGTTATGGATATGTTACGTTATCATAAATTTACTATTGGATATTATTGGGCTAATGATTATGGCACTTCTGATGATTCTATTCAATTTACTAATTTGATAAAATATTCTCCATTACATAATCTAAAAGAAAGAACATGTTATCCTTCAACTTTAATCGTTACTGCTGATCATGATGATAGAGTCTTCCCAGCACACTCTTTTAAATTTGCTGCCCGCTTGCAGGAAGTACAAAGCTGTGATTCGCCATGTCTTATTCGTATAGATAAAAATGCTGGTCATGGTGCAGGAAAACCCACTGATATGGTTATTCAAGACAAAGTAGATATGTGGTCTTTTGCATTTTATGAAATGGGATTAATTCCTGAATTTAATTTTGCTTATTAAAATATGTTTTACAAGAATATAATATTTGGCACCAAGGAATTTAATAAATAATCCTATATCTTAATAACATAATATGCAGCCAATTAGCATTCTTTACAGCTTCATCATTTACACAATAATATTGTTATTTGTAAGCTTTTTTACTTCACGAAAAGCCAATAATGACAGCTTCTTCAAAGCTGACAAACAATCTCCTTGGTATGTTGTAGCCTATGGTATGATTGGCGCGTCTCTTTCCGGTGTGACTTTCGTATCAGTTCCAGGTGCTGTTAGCAATAATCAATTCTCTTATTTAGTAATGGTTATTGGTTATCTTTTTGGTTATTATGTTATTATTAAAGTATTATTACCCTTATATTATAAATTAAATCTCACTTCAATTTATAGCTTTCTTAAAAACAGGTTTGGAATAGAAGCTTATAAAAGTGGTGCTATTTATTTTCTGATTTCCAGAGTTATTGGTGCTTCTTTTAGAATGTTTTTAGTAGTAAGTATCCTACAATATTTCGTATTAGATTATTATGATATTCCATTTTCACTAACTGTAGGAGTTTTTATCCTATTAATATTCTTGTATACCATGAAAGCTGGTATCAAAACCATCGTATGGACAGATACTCTACAAACAACTTTTATGCTCGCATCAGTGATATTATCTTTGTATTTTATATCTAAAAATATGTCAATTGATGTATCTACTCTATTTCAAAAAATAGCAAATAGTGAACATTCCCGAATTATTATTACAGATTGGCATAGTCCTCGTTTCTTTATAAAACAATTTATTAGTGGAATGTTTATCACTATTGTAATGACTGGCCTAGATCAGGATATGATGCAAAAGAACTTGAGTTGTAGAAATCTTAAAGAAGCTCAAAAAAATATGACTTGGATGAGTATTTCACTAGTCCCAATAAATTTACTTTTCCTATCATTGGGAGCATCTCTGATAATATATGCAAATTACCTTCACATTGAATTACCAGCAAAAGCAGACCACCTTTTCCCATTACTTGCATTCAATAATATGGGTATTATTTCTGGCATCGTATTTATTATTGGTTTAATTGCTGCAGCATATTCAAGTGCAGACAGTGCATTAACTTCTCTTACCACTTCTATGAGTGTGGATATTTTTAACCTGGAAACAAGAAAAGACTTAGACGAAAATGAAAAAATACGGTGGAGAAAATACATTCATGTTGGAATGTCTATTTTGGTATTTTTTGTAATAATCACATTCAACTCAATAAATAAAGATTCCGTAATAAATGAATTATTTAAAGTTGCCGGTTTTACTTACGGACCTTTGTTAGGAATGTTTAGTTTTGGCCTGTTTACTAACATAAAAGTAAAAAACAGATTAATACCAGTAGTGGTGATTATTGCTCCTGTTTTTTCTTATATTATTAACCAAATAGCTCCTCTAATTGGATACAATTTTGGCTTTGAAATATTATTATTAAATGGAATTCTTACATTTATGGGATTATGGATTATACGTATAAAATAACAAAAGATTTAGATATAGTATATATCAAACTTTTATCATACTCCAATAAATCTAAAACTTAATATACTTAAGATAATTACCTTTAACTAATCCAGAATAGCTATAGAATCCAATATTATTAAAACCATACCTTTTACAAATATTTATCTTGTCATTTATTTGAGAATAGCTATAATGCTTTTCATCTCTCCATGCACGTAACACAATATTTGTTTTATTCCTGTTTACATCTTCTATTCCTTTTATAGTTTTTTCAAAAAGATCGTTAGATCTATTATATGCCATTACATAAACATCATCAATATAATAACTTTTGAGCCACTTTTTCCAATTTTGCGAAAGCGATTTAACAGCTTTACTTTGATCACCATAAACGGCAGCAGAAAGCTTCAACTTAGAATTAATATTTTTCAATTCTATAAATACCTTATTTACAAAACCACTAATTTGGTCTTCCTTCCATATATTAAAATCCTCATATCCAGACTTATGAAAATTTTCTAATGCTAATTCATTATAGCCATATGTTGAATCAGGATATCTTATATAATCTAATTGAACACCATCAATATCATAGTTCTTAGCTATATCACCAATTATATTTAACATATAAGTTTGTACTGCAGGAATTCCTGGATCTAAAAAAGCACCTTCATACTCATCGTTCTTCATCATCACACCCATTTTATTTGCGGTAATCCATTCAGGATGACGAAAATATATATGATTAGTATCAATTTTTAATAAATCATGAGGTGTAATTACAAACACTGGCACCCAAACGTGCACTTCAATATTACTTCCTTTTAACTGATTAATTATATAATCCAAAGGATCAAATTTATTATCACTAAGAATATATGAACGCGGTTCACTATTCTCAAAAGTAGAATCTATCTTATTTGGAAAATACAAAGCATCTGCTCTATATCTAGTTTGTATAAAAATTTGATTAAAATTATATTTCTTCGTAATGAAAATTATATTATCAATTTTTTCTGAAGTATTAATACTCCATATGGTTGCCCAAATAGCCCTAATCTGACCATTCAAATTACTGAAGCTTAAATTAATAAATAAAAAAACAACAACAATGCGTAACTTCATAGGAGAATAAAAAATAATAATAAGCGGCAAAGATAACCTTATTTGCCATTTAAATAAAAGAATAAAAACATACCAAATATGTATTATAAAGAATATAAAACTCATCCTTCAAATTAAAATCGATAAATGTGTTGAAATAATAAAAGTTCAATAACTTGATTTATGTGTTAATATTTTGTATATTTGTATCAGTAATTAGTTATTAGTAATAAATATTTTTCGCTCAATGATTTACTAAACTAATGCTAGAATTTTAAATTTTGGTTAACATTTTAAAACAACACATTATGAAAGGCTTTCTCCTCCTCTCTACACTTTCTATTATTCTATTCAGTTGTTCAAAACCTATAGAAGATAGAGCATTTGAAGAATTTCAATTACAAAGAGTAAATAAATATTCTCATTATTATGAGGATAAAGATATTATTGAACTTAAGTATTTTGAAAAAAACATCTTTGAAGCAGATGTTATTCTCGATACTAGTCTATTTGTCCATAATGAGAAGATTTACCAAAATAAGCTCTGTGGATTTTACGAAGACCAAATTCATAAAAACTCTGCTAGAATCACTTATCATACAATATCAACAAATAATACAAGCAAATTATATTTAGATACATTAGAATTAAAAGCCTATGTGTACAATAATGGTTTAAGAAACACAAAAGAGAATCCTGTACTATTACGTCTGTCAAGAAATGAAATAACAAATTATTTAGAACAAGGACGCTCAATAAGATTTTCAATTGAAGTCACAAACAACAATTATATTTTTAAAGTAGATGGAGGAAAAAAAATAAATGTATCTAGAACATGTAAAAATAATATAAATGGTATAAAATACTTATGTTATCACTATTATGGGGGTCCCGATAGTATTCCAGCTCCACATAATATGGATATGTGGATTAAATACTGTCCTACGATGAAATAAATAACATAATTAAGTATTACTAACAAGTTATACAGAAAAAAACGGTAATTCAACAATTTAAAAAAAAGGCAAAAAAAAGCCCCAAACGTTTGTTTGGGGCTTTAATACAGATGGCGACGACTTACTTTCCCACAACTAAATGCAGTATCATCAGCGCTGATAGGCTTAACTTCTCTGTTCGGAATGGGAAGAGGTGGACACTATCGCTATAGTCACCTTAAGATCTTTATCAAGATTTTATTACTTTATAAATCATTGATTATCTCGTTTTGACTTATATTTATATTATATAAATCATGACGTAACAAAAGAAAAACTTTGAACTTTACTTACTCTTAAACTGGTAAAAACACTCTAGAAGAAGTCTACGGGTAATTAGTACTGCTCAGCTATGATGTTACCACCTTTACACTTGCAGCCTATCAACGTTATCGTCTTTAACGACCCTTAAAAGAAATCTCATCTTGAAGTGAGTTTCGTGCTTAGATGCTTTCAGCACTTATCTCATCCATACATAGCTACCCTGCGGTGCAGCTGGCGCCACAACAGGTACACTAGAGGTATGTCCAACTCGGTCCTCTCGTACTAGAGTCAGGTCTCCTCAAATTTCTAACGCCCACAACAGATAGGGACCGAACTGTCTCGCG
>Ga0256842_1001900_pt1 | contig 15924 bp, 15 predicted proteins | sample 4559240metaG_FD_185973 | JGI IMG/M metagenome (GOLD analysis project Ga0256842, IMG submission 185973) | Hydrothermal vent microbial communities from Guaymas Basin, Mexico - 4559-240 | ecosystem: Environmental > Aquatic > Marine > Hydrothermal vents | place: Mexico: Guaymas Basin | collected...
GGTTATTAGATAACAATATTTCCCTTAGTACGGTAATAGCACCAGACTTTGACTATAGCTGGTATAAATTTGTGAGCTCTCAACAGTTTACTATTGTCGAAACAACAATACCGTATTCTCCTATTGATAAAAGCTTATGTCATCCACAATCAATATGTTTAGCACTTTTATATCCAGAGGAATTTGACTGGAATACTGATATTTTATTTGGATATATTGAATCTACAAACTCTGATGTCCATAATAAATTAAGTTATAAATTATCGATATATGCAAATCCAATTATCTTGTGGCCAAATTCTAACGATATAAACTGTGATGATATTAACTTATGGAACATAACTAATGACGATATAACTTTATTCGATGCACTTAAACAGTTTTATACTAATAATAATGTTACGTTACCAGATTATAATTCACTCAATACAGTCCTATCTAAACTAATCTGGATATTCTTAAACTATTACATCAATGAAGACGTAAATATAGATGAGTTAAGCGAACTGACACCACAAACACTTTTAGAATTAGCATATCAAATTAAAGTATGTCATCACATATATGAGAACGTTATAGTATCATGAATACAACAGATTTATTCTTTAACATCATCAAGTATTACGCTACTAATGACGACTCATTATTGAGTGATAAAATACGTTCTATAGCAAACGAGCAGCTTGATATTGCTTCACAGTTTTTTGCGAAATTTGTTCAACTGCCTGCTTTTACTGGATATGACAGCGATAATTTGTTTGACTTTGTACTTCATTGGTATGCTGCTGCTAGAACAATTATAACTTTACATAAAAACATTAGCGATCCATACACACTAGATGACGAAAGTATTAATGAATATATTAAATCAATGGGATTTATATATCCTGAATATATTCCTGCTAATAATAAACCTACATTTTTGTTAGAGTTAGCTAACTTATACAAAATTAAAGGATCTCCACAAGCGTTAATTAAGCTGCTACACTTTTTAAATTATACGGATGTAAGATTACTTGAATTCTGGTTAGTAGCAGATGAGAGTGTAGATAGCCTTACATATGATATAGATTTCAATTACGATGATCCTATATTACCAAAACAGCTATTATTCGTTGGCAAACAAGTTGAACGAATGCTCACTGATCATCCATTAGAAATTAGATATACGTATGAACAGTTTAAAGAAAAATTTAAAGATGCTCATTGGTTTTTAAATGAACAGCAAATTCAGCATTTAAATGCAGATTTAAAACTTAGTCTACCATCGCTAACACCATTTTTCGGATTATTTAATTGTCAATATCTTACAAAATGGTTTGAAACATATGCTATAATTAGCAGACTTATTAAACAAGAATATCAACAATACATAGACAGTGGTACTGTATATCGAATACATTTACTAAGACCATTTGGAAAAATTTCGTTGCTAGAATGTGTGTTGGCATTATGGTGGGCATTTTATGTACAATTTGAATTTATAGATCCTGTGACGAATGAATTAGATACAGAAAAATTTGCTACTTTAGTACCTGATGAACAAAAAGCACATTTATGTTATGTAGTAGATATAGCGAATCAATTGGATAAAGATACATTTGTTGATGATTTTAACAGTGTCTTTAGATCCAAACCAAAAACTCGTAGCGAATTACGTGCAAAAATACAAGAGTATAAAGACAAGTTTCTACATAAATGGAATTACAGTATACTACCTAATCCACAAGACATTAGAACGTTACTAGAGACATTAAATCCAGATTTGTTCAACTGGTTGTATAATCAACATACAGATAATCTAAAACATACGATTAACGAACTGTGGAGTGTATTAGATTTCATTACTGGTTCATTGGACTTAGCATTATCAACATTCTCTAATACATTTGTCTTTGAAGGTACAGATATTTATACAGTAATTAATTTCTTTAAACCAATATATGCAAGGCTCATTAATGTTGCATACTTAATTGAAATATCTACTACATTCGATCATGTAGTAATAGATGATAATGTACATATGACCATCTATCAGTATGCTATGACTCAGTTTGAGAGACATAGGGATTTTATTTACGATAGTACTGACACATTCGATGCACTACAATACTTAATTTTCACTGACGTGCACGAACATATCGAGCAAACAATTAACGAATATGTATCAGCTGAATACGATAAGTATGACGAAAATGGTAAATTTGATACTCGTCATACAATTATAACTATGATGAGTATAAGGCCATATCTATACGTTAATACACATGTTTTATTAAACGATGAATTTTATGCATTAATTAAACAATATATTCCAGACGGTTTAGCTACTGATTTTGTCAACTTTGATGAGAGTGGATATTTTGATCACAATAGAGCACTTAGCATTAACGATATAGTGCAGACTAAATTAACTACAGTACTTAATGATTCCGGATTTATTGCATTAAATGGTGTAGATTTTGATAAAAATGGAATATTCGATAATCCAAAAACTACGATATACTATGACACACTACTTACTGATATTAGGGTCATAGCACCCCTATTGTCAACCATACTAGACAAATGTCATAATCATATTACAAACGCTATGCTTAGTGGACTTGGCGATGATGCTGAGCATGTTGATTTTGATAAAGGTGGTGTATTTGACTCAATGAGACATAGTTACATATATGACGGTCTTGAAATTTCTTTCACATAAAAGGAGTATCATATGATCATATTAGACTCAGTTTGTAAACTTAGAGATGCTGTATCCTTTACCAAACCAAAAGGATACGTACAAATATTCGAACATAATAAACGCACAAATTGTTTCAAATTACTAAATGGTGGTAACAATCATATTGTTTACACAGGTCGTGAATGGCTTCCACAACGTGTATTTAATGTAAACAGAGATCCTGCTATTCATGCTAATGAATGGAGTGTGTACTGGTTTGGTCTTGGAACTGGTGGTGCTACTATGGATGATCCATTCAATCCATTAGAAGTGCAACTTACTGATGAAGAGCTTGTCAACCCAATTGTTATTGATGCATCTAATCCAACATACGCGGATGGTGGTAAAAAAGCTCCATTTGATGATGTTCAAATTTTGCAAGATCCAGATGAAAACAATAAATATCTGCTAGCACAAATTGATATTACCATTACAGCAGCTACTGGAGATAAAGTTAATGAATGTGGCTTATATATAAGTGAATCACATGAACCTACAGCAACTACGTTTGTGTTATTTGCGAGATATACATTTTCTACAGTAGAACTTACAGATGATAGAGATATTTTGTTTAGATGGAAAGTATGGTTTTAATGTGTTCAATTTGCTGTAATTACTACATATAGCAAGTCTTATGTATTTGATACACACACAAAATTAAGAGGAGGATATTATGGCTATACATATTGTTCCAGGAGTTTACTCCACGATAGTCGATTTATCGACTTATGTACAACAAGTACCATCAACTATAGGATTTGTTGCATTCTTAAGTGACTATGGCGAAGATAATAAATTGAAGTTTAAATCTAGTCAAGAAGAGTTATTTAAAGAATACGGCAAGCCAAATATTAATACCTATGGTAAAGAGTTTGGACAAGGTTTATACATTGCTAATAATTTCATTGTACAATCTGGAAGTGAATATGTAATGAGAGTTCTCCCTGAAGATGCTACATATGCTAACTTGAAGTTTTACATCGATTCTAGTAATTTACTTAAACTGGAACCTGATACTAATATCAATTCTGTTGAAGAAATTGAAACAAGATTAGTTGATCCTTCACAAAAAGTTATATACATCATCGTTCCTATTGGACGTGGTGATGCATATAATGAATTTTCCGTAAACTTTACACCTTCTCTCACTGATAGTGAAGCATATGTTTTAGACGTATATAGAAAAACAGCTGATGGTGATGATGTAATAGCAGAGTCTTTTACTGTCAGTTTTAATCCTACTAAAACTGATTCATCTGGTGAATCAATGTTTATTGTAGATGTACTTAAAAGATATAGTCAATATCTCAGAATTTATGTAAACGAAACTAATTTATCTGAACTTAATACATTAGCTACCAAGACAGTACTTGATTATACTGATACGCCTCCTTCCAGTCCATCCGCTAACGATAAATACTTAGTTGCTGATGGTGCTACTGGTGATTGGCAAAATCATGATGGTGAAATAGCTACTTATGACGGATCTTCATGGACATTTAGTAGTCCAGCACAAGGTATGGTCGTAAAAGTAGAAGCTACTGATACTAGATACTATTATACTGGTGATGTATGGCAAGTATTTGAACCATATTCTTGTGTATATACAGCAACATCTTCAGATAATCATAGCTATAAGAAACTTGGTAGTGGTAGTGTAGGTTCATTGCTAAATTCTGATGGAACAGTTAATGCAACAGTTGCTACTCAAATTTTAGCACAAGCATATAGTGGTCTTATTGATGACTTAGTAGTCGATAAAGACAAAGTATATTTTAATATGGTATGGGATGCTGGTTATCCTACTGATGTCAAGAGTAGCATTGTAGACTTAGTTGCCAATTTAAGGAGAGACTGTTTTGGATTTGTAGATAATGGAGATAATCCAACCGCAGAAGCTGCCCTACAGAAACGTCAAAATGATCATAAATGGAATACACCATACGCAGCACTATATGAGCAATATACAGAAGTATACGATGAGTTTACTGGCCGTGATATATGGGTAAGTCCTATGTATCACATGTCTACAATAGTTCCAAAACTAGATCGCACAGGTGAGATATGGTTTGCTCCAGCTGGTTTAAATAATGCTGTTATTGATTGTAAGAGGATGCGTTACAATCCAAAAGAAGGTCATAAAGAACAATTCTATTTGAACAGAATAAACTACTTTGTTGAGTTCAATGTTGGTATATGTGTATGGCAAGATTTGACAATGCAGTTTAAGTCTTCTAAACTGGAAAATATTCCAGTTGTTCGTATGGTTCTTTATGCACAAAGAGCATTAGATCGTTTTTGTAAATTCTATATTTACGATCAAGCTGACGAAATCACATTTGATAGTATTAAATCTGAAATAGTCACGTTCTTATCTGATTTAAAGAGACGTAGAGCTCTAAAATCGTTTGACGTAAAAGTATATCAAACTCCATATGATGTAAAGACTAAGACTATTAGAGTTGATGTGATACTTGAACCAATTCTGCCAATCGAAAAGATCGAACTTACATTCTTTATCAAATAACAACGATGAAAACATTAATACAGCTGTTACAGTCATTAGTATCGGTAGCCGCAAAAGTAGTATTAGCGGCTACCGTATTTTTCGGTACATTTTTTGGTATGTACGCTGTCAAAACAATGATACCTACAACTGTTAATGTAACAGTTAAAACCGATGTAACAGACCAAAAGACAACAGCTACATCACATAAATATCTTACAGTTGCAATTGTAAATTCATATAATTATAAACACATTTGTGCAAAACCTCAAGTTGACGGATTCGTTCATCAACTTCATATATACGAAAAACATAGTAACATCCGATTTACAATTGTTAGTTATTACTTAGAGTCAAAACTTAAAAATACAACAAAATTTCTAATACAAAAACAAGCTAATATAATTTTAAGAGAGATTGCTACTTTAAACCCAGATTACATATTCACAACTGATGATAATGCATTTTTATACGTCGGACTGCCTTTAATAAATCAGCACAAACGTGTGTATTTTTCAGGCATAAACTTTCCGTTTAAATACTATAAACAATTCCTGACTGAAAATGAATTGCACTATGTGTCGGGTGTCGAAGAATATATCCATCTAGATAAGTTATTTACTCTTCTTGATCATACTAATATTACAGTTACCAATGCATATATACTGGCAGATAGTGAAACTCATGGTAGTACTACTAACAAAGCTATATTAAATAATGTTCTTGAACAACTGTCTACACGAAATTTTCAAACGTCAATATATCATATTTCGACCACAACAGAGTTAATACAGACATTGAAACGACTTAATCAACAAAATCTTGGTTTATTATTTATTGTTACGCAAAGAGTTTTTGATCCAGCTAATAGAAAATATATTGATTTACTTGATACAAGTACTATTGTAAGTGGAATAAATAAAAAACATATCGAAGTATCCTTTAATCCTATACTTGCACAACGAGCTCATATTTGTTTAACAATTTCTCCAAACTTTTACGACATGGGTAAACATGCAGCTAATCTTATGATACAGGACTTAACTAAATCAGTTATTGAACATCGTATTGAACAAACGACAACAATACTAAGTTGTTCATTTGATCGTCTGCAACAACTTGGTGTTGAAGATATTTACTTAAATAATATAAATTTATTTGATAAAGTGTTTTAATTATGAAAAGTATATTTGATTTACTATGTGACGATTGGAAAACAATGTTCCAAGCCTTACTAATACTGATTGCGTTTATAGCCTTAGCAATCAGTACTATCCATTCCATAAAAACAGATTTACAATGTATTACGCTTTCTAAATCGGCAAGTGCTGTCAGTCTAGATGAAGGACAGTACATAATTAAAAGAGCTAAACAAATTATCGTAAAAAATAAAGACGGAAAGACTATAGGATTTATATTCTCGTCACCTTGTCTTGTAAATTTGTACGTAGAGAAAAATACAAATGATAACTTAATCTTCAAATTTATTGTCGTCAAACCACAATAAATCGAACAGAGTATGAATATGGAAAACTTGATCTTATCGAATATCTCATTAGTTAAATTAGTATCAATTCTCTTACTAGCATGTGCAATATTGCTAGTAATCACATTTACTGTAGCACGAAATAATAAAACGTTATCCGATATATTATCTGATGAATTAACAGATTTTCGCAATAAACTTCTAGAGCTCGAAACATCAATAACAACTGCAAAAGAAAAACTAAATTCAATTTTTACAACTCAGCAAGAAAACAGATCAGAAATTAAGACTATAATATCTGATTTAAATGATACAAATAAAGAACTTCATGAACTTTGTTCAAAGTTAGATTTATTCGTTAAGTTCTTTTCAAATTCACGTAAAGGAGAGTAAACATTATGGCAACTAACAACTCTTGGAAAGAATTACTTAATAACAGATTTAATAGACATTTTGGTGGTACTAAACAGGGTGTAGCGGATAGATACATATCTGGTTTCTTTTGGGTATACTGGACTGATTTGCCACCTAAACTACAAGAGTATTCTGGATTGTCATTAACGGACATATCCAAAGTGTTAACAGCATCATGTTCAGCAGTAACAACTATTCCAGCTGTTACTATTAATAAAGCTACTGCCACTGGTCTTGGTGGTGTAAACTATTCATATCCAAGCAATGTAGACATTGGAAACGAGTTTGCTACTAGACATGATGAGTTTAGTGGATTACCAATTTATCGTATACTGCATGGATGGACCAAACTGATTAGAGATGTAAGAGGTGGTACATCCAATTTAACAGGTGATGACTATACTAAATCACAATATAGCTCTACTATATTTTATTGGACAACCAAACCAGATGGATTGACAGTTGAGTATTGTGCATGTTATACTGGATGCTTTCCAAATAGAGCTAATGAAGATGCTTTTGCACATGATGTTGGTACTAACGATTTAACATCTCTCGAAACATCTTGGAATGTCGATGTTCCATATGAGATGGAAGACTGGGTTGTTCAAAAATGTACATCATTAGCTAACTCCATTTTTGCTGATAGAAATACTATTTATCAGCGCCGTGAAGGTGTGTAATTTCAAGCATAACGTACCTCCCTCCTTTCTTTTTGCACAAGTCGGTAACAGCTGTCATGTTGCTGGCTTGTGCACACTTCTTTTTATCCTGCCACATATCATGCCATACATGTCTTCTGAGCATTTGATTCACTAACACACATAAAAATATTTACTCACAAAAAGGAGGCGTTCACATGTTGCCAAATTTTAGTTATCCCGTTTATACTGTTGTATGTCCACAGTCTAAGTACACTTATGACGTAAGGTGTTTAGTTGTTGGAGATGAAGATAGATTACTACAATCTTCTACATTTGCATATAGTGTACTAGATAATATCAACAAAGTCATTTGGAGTTGTATTGTTAATAAACCCGATAACATTACAGATTTTAATGCATTTTTAGCTAATACTACACAAAAAGATAGAGATGCATTTGTATACTCTATACTACAAGCCTCAGATGAAGATAAACAAGTAATAGATGTTACATGTGCATATTGTGGAACTAAACAAACGGTTGAAGTAAGCCTAGAATCATGTTTTAATGCAAACATATATCCTGGTGAACCTGGTGAAATGATTAACAATGTTGTTGATGTTAATGTAGAGCTAAAAAATCACATTGTTAATGCTAAGCTTAAAGTTCCAACATTAGCTAAAGAAAAAGAAATATTTTATCATTTTGGTCAAAGAAATTTACCATTACATGTTCTAACACTATTACTACATATATCTGAATTAAACATTATCGATAAAAAGATAGATAAACCTGTTCAAGAAGCAAAGATACTTCCAGATATTGAAGCAACATTAGTGCCATTACCTCATAAGGTAAGACGTAAATTGACTAAAGCAATTTCTGATAATTTTGCACAATATGGCATGAATCTGCAATATAAATTTTTCTGTTCAAAACCAGATTGTGGCAAAGAAAATATTCATGAATTGGACGTAACAGATTTGCTTTTTCGCACCATTATCTGATCCTGAAGCTAGAGATAAGTTTGAAAAAGATAGATGCATGAACATCATGTTTATGATGCAAGAGTTACACCAGCCATATGAATCCATATTGGCAATGCCTGTATATAGATTTAAGCGAATTATTGACTTAAAGCTTAAACAGCTTGAAAAGCTAAACAAGAAACTTGAAGAGATCACAAAAGACATGTCTTAAAGCTATTATTCGATAGCTCTTTAGTCTATTATATTCAAACACTATAAACACTTCCATATGCTCGGTTATTCAATGGAGAGATTATCATGGCCATTAAAATAGCAGGATATGATCCTGATAGACTTTTTGCTAAAAACGATAAAGTAATCGGATACGATAGAAAAATTGTACAAAATGATTTTAAGCAATTACATGGTAAAGAGGTCGTTTTACAATGCGCCAATTCTATATTGTCCACTCCAAGAGGAGTTCGCTTAAAAGATTGTTCATTTGGTAGCGAGCTTTATAAATATGTATATAGTCCTAGTGATGAAGAAACTGCACAAGCCATTAGAGAAGAAATTATTAGATCTTTTGAAGAACAAGACGAACGGTTAAAAGTGAAATTTGTTACCGTCTTATTTCATGGTGCTAATAAAGGATTTACGGTAAATGTATCATTAGCATTACCAAGTGGCAAAAAATACGAAACTCAAGTTGTTATTACTCCAGAAACATTTACGTTTCTTAAGTCTGTGGGAGACTAATATGGAATCGTATAGCAGATTTTTCGAATATGTTAAACAGTCTAATAAATTAGTATACGATTATTATGCTTCGCATGCACAATCCTGTTTATGTATATACTTTAATATTAACAAAGAACAAAGCATATATGATAACGATAAACTTGATGGTGGGAGCTATGAATTCTATGGTTCTGCTAGTGGTATAAGATATACAAAAATCATGCTATTACCAGTATACTTTGTAGAACCAATTCAGCCAACATATAGTGCTGAAGAACGTGGTTATATACATGAAACTACAAGTTCAATCGTTATACCATCATCCTATAACATTATTCCATATGAACATGATCTAGTATATTTTCCATCAGAGCTTAATCCCTCAACTAAGTATCCTGTTTATGAAGTTATAGGAATAGAGAAGTCAACTGATACTCAAGTCACTATGTGGAAATGTAATATCCGTAGTGCACGAACAAGTTATAACGTAATTGACGACCAAGTTGTCGAAACAAAAGTATGGTTTGAACCAACAAAGACAATTTTATCTGCAGAAACAGCATTAAATGCTTACAAACTCATGGACATTAAAACACGCAATATAGAGCAACTTAAAGGATACTATCATGTATCGGGACTTTTTATTTTTTGAACGAAAACTGAGTCCATTTTATATTAAGCAGTATATAACAACCTTGTACGACTATGATAATAAAATGCCATATATCCTTGGTCATATGTTCAAGCAGCTAACACAAATAGCATCATATGCTAATACTCAATTAATACCACACTTCGATAAGGGAGTATTTCATGTCACAACTAAGTGATAAAGTCAAAGTATTTACTTCATACGATAATATCAGACTTCAAGTCATAGACTTATTGTTATCGGATTTAGGGTTATCTGAAACTGATTTACATAGAGGCACATTTGTCTCTTACATGATAGATATGTTATCGTTCCTAACTAGTAATCTTATGTTCTATAGTGGTATGTCATATCAAGAAGCTTTTATGACATTAGCACAGCTTCCTGAATCCGTATATAACTTATCTGCATTCTTGGGTTATAAACCGCAAAATGCAAGACCATGTGAATGTGATGTGCTAATACAAATACCATTAGGTGATATATCTGATGCAGTCACTATAGCATTTCAACAGGATCATGCGTTTAATGCTGGAGATATTAAATACAGATTAAAATATAAAGTAGAAGTCACAATAGATAATGCAAACAATTATTATTCAGTGACTGTTATCGATCCTAATAATGGTGTCATATATAATTTACCATATATCATACAAAATAATAAACTTGCATTTACCGTATCAACTGTTCAACAAGATAAACTAGAATTCAGTATCGTATCGAATCCAATAAAACAAATATATACATTTAGCAGATATGCAATTGATTTTGAAAATCAATTGGCAGACATAGAGGTCTATGTTAATGACGAACCTTGGAATCAATTTGACTCTGTATACTTAATGAGAGCATCTGATCCAGGATATGTAGTAAGAACTACTGAAACTGGTGTCATAATAATGTTTGGTAACGGTATTTTTGGTAAGCAACCACCACCGTCAAGTTCAATTAAAGTGATAGCATATGTTACATTAGGTGAAGATGGTAAAATTGTAGCTGGTGCTATTAAACGTGGTGACAGAATATACTACGATACTCCACAAGGTCGTAAACAATTGTTATATGAATGTACAAATCCATCGTCTTCAATTGGCGGTCAAAATATAGAAAGTATTGATGATGTCAGACATAATGCATTAATTAATATGCAAGCACAAAAAAGATTAGTTAGTAGATATGATTATTCGAACTTTGCAACTATTACAAAATTTCCATTTCATGATACAATATCTATTTTGAAAAGATCCGACTTGAAATGTAATGAAGCAGCTCTATATTCAATCTTTAACTTTAACAATGATATCGTTCCTACACGTACTATTTTAGTTAGCGGTAAACTAAGTAATATGCATTTAATGCCGTTAACAGAATTAACATATGATGGAGAAACGTATTACAACTTATTTGAGTACATTCCTCAAATCAATAGCAAATTTGTAATGACGTACTACTATGCTAATTCTGTGATGTTTGTACCTACTGTTGTAAATAGTGCATTACAGCAAGATGATATTGTCGTTACAAAGGGATATATTAACGTTGACACAAGTACTCAGATTGCAACAATTGAACTATACGTGCAAGTTGATGACTTGTCCAATTACGAAACTGTACTACGAATTAAAAAAGATGATTTTGACACGACATATACTATGAATAATCAAGAAGTACAGAATGTTAAGAAATTTTACATTAGTATGCCTCTTCATGAAATACCATCATCAACATTACAATTTTATTTCATAATACGAAACGTAAATACTGATGTTCAAGTTTACTATTTAAGCACACAACAAATCGTCAAACAATCATTAGAAGAAGTTTGTTTTTCAAACTTTGTATGGTTAACTGATAATGCTTATATCACAGAAGAAGACGAAATTTTATATCCTGTTCCTGTTGTCAAAAAAGATTGGTATGACAATTTATTAGAAGAAGAACGAAGTGCATTCAATACATCACTCATAAACAAATTTGTCAGTCAGTCAGCGTCAATTTATAGAATGACTAATTCAGCGGTTAATATTCAGTTTGGTAACACATATGGTAAGCTAACAAATATGGAGCATAATAAAACATCATTCAATGTTCGAACAATGTCATTACTAGAACCTCCTAACGACGTTACTGTAAATGATACATTTGTCGTAGCAGCATTTGGTGATAAAATAATAGATACATCAAATCCATGGTATGGTCAAGAAAAAAAGATTGCTAAATGCATTAACGATAATCCAGTTGAATGGTCATTCATTGACCCTTCACTATCCACCATCGTACTAAATAATGAAGACGATAAGAAGTATATATGGAATGGTGATAAATGGTTTGATGTAACGTCATTACAGCTACCGTTAACTATAGAACTAGAAGTATTTACAGATCCACAATATCAAAGTTCTGGTAACATAGCCACTGAAGTTAAAAATATACTATATGACTATTTCTCTAGTCAGTTCGGTTTATTGAAACCATTATTTAGAGCAGAGCTTATTCGTATAGCACAATCAGTTCCAGGTGTTGTTTACTGTAGAGTAATCAAACCAGAATTTGATATATTCTTCAATTTTAAAATTAGTGATTTATCGGATGATAAATTATTTGAATTTGTTCCAGACTACATATACTTTACACCGGATAATATTCACATCATAACAAATGTATATTCAGCATCAGTAGAGGAATAGTTACATGAACGAGCTTCATAAAACGTTACAGTTCATATTCTTGAGAGAATTACCACAGTTATCTGATATTTGTTATTATCCATCTATGAATCAATATCTTTCTAAACTAAGAAAAGTTGTAGATGAAACAGATATTACGTTCAAAAAAGACTTTAAAATGTTGAAGAATGAAGTTACTGCCATATTGTTATACATAATTCAGACTAGTAATAATATTGACATTTTACTGCTTGCATATAAAGTACTTACGTTGCATATATACGGAATTTTAATGCGAAAATTTATTAGATTTTGTGATAAGACACGATTACGAATGGCATTAGATAAGTTACATGGTAAGCATTTGTTCAAACGGATGGGTATAGAAAAGGCATTGTTATATACAGCGGAGAGAATATACAAACGATATGAAAAAGCAAGGACGGAAGAAGAAGTCATAAAAATGTTTCTTGAGCTAAGGACAGCATTAGCTCAAATGATCAGAGCATTAGCTAGACGATATTATGCACTAACACCTGAAGATATAAAACAACATGAAGAACAACTCAATAGAAAGTTAGCACCTATAATTGTTAAAAGCATTCAACACCAAACTTTTCCACAATGTCTAGAATATGCAGTCACTAATGTGTCACCAATCAATGTTCAAGATGTTGTTTACTGTGTTAAACAACTGCAGTCAAATTCCATTCAGCTGCAAGACTTCTTTATTTTACTATTATCGGGTGTCACAAAAAAGACACAATTATGTTCAGTACTATGGCAAAAAAGTAGACTTAAATTGATTACAAACAAATCAGCATTATATACATATTTACATGACATATTTAAACATAGTAATATTAACTTGTATATCGCTCTCACCAAATATTATCTTTGCGTAATTAAACAACTATTCTGTTAGACGTCCTGCCTAAGACTTTCCTTTCTGATTCATCCAATCCATAATCCGCCAATACGTTAGCAGATGCATTCACATCATTATTCGTAATATCTGGATAATCCTCTCGTAATCTTAAGTCTAACTTTGGACGTAATGAATTAGCTACATCACGTTTAGCATATGGCCTAAGTGTGGATGGATCTAGATGAGCTAATGACGCTTTAATTGCATCATCAGGTATTGGTTGTGCTGATGCTTTGGTTGCTATATCTCGTAATGTTCTATTTAGAAAGTTACTATCTGTTGGATTGTTCATTAGTTGACCAGTTAAGGAAGATGATTGCTGTTTAGTTACTATATCTTTTGCTTGTAACTGTTCTAATAATGTAGGTGTCTTACTAGAACTTGTTGTTAAATTCGCTAACAATGAGCCATCTTTCAATAAAGTAAGACCACGTTCGTAGTCTTTAAGCAATGATTGAGTATCAGGACTCTGTAGCATGTTATGCATATCATTAACTAACTCACTATCTGGATTACTAATACTTTCAGGTAAATTATTTTGTAAATATGAACTAAACTGTTGTACATTTAAAGTAGTACTAGCTTGAGCTACATCAGTTGGTAAAGCTGTTGTAGGTGTTGCTGGTTGATTAGATGGAGTTGGTGGTGTCAATGTAGCTAATTTAAACTCAAATCCTTTTACTTCTCTTGGTGTTGCCATTGTAGCTAAATAGTCTACAATATTCGTTTGTTGTCCATTACCACCTAGCATAGTACTAAATAAATCTATTAACGTAATACGAACATCAACAATTGCAGGAATTTGATTAAAGGCTATTGCTATTGTGTCACCACCTTTTGTGACTGCTATATCTGCAAATGCACCATATTTCAGTTTAAATAATCCAGGTGCATATGCTTTGCAAAAGAATGGCCAGTCATATGTAAATCCATCATCACTGTATGGTACTACAAATAGTAACAATGTGGCTAATGGTGTAATAATATGCTTAAACGTAGAATTAACGTCTCCTGGATTAGGATTGTATAATCTAATAGTAAACGAATATGAAGTCGAATAATTGGAGTCTCTCCATACTTTTGGAAATTCTATTTTATGACCCTGGAATAAATTAGCTATAGCTCTAGTAGATTGATTACCACCCATAGCTTGTTCTAATGCAGAAGCTGCACCAGTGACTTGTCCAGCTATACCTAATAACGTATCAAGAAAAAATCCACCACCTTTTTGTTTAGCATTCTGCTTCATCTGTTGAATTTTTGCATTCAATTCTTCCATATTACGAATGCCCATAATTTGTCTCAATTCATTTATACCACCACCTACAGCATTCGTAATTCTGCTCACAAATGATTCATCATATTGATTAGTAAATTGTTCCGATATTGGTGTATCAACGATAGCATGTATCTGAATTGGCCATGATATACTAGGAGGACTACCAGCTCCACACTCTGAAGCAACTTGACCAAGAACGCTATTTAATCGAGTATTAAATTGAGCAGTAGCATCTCGTAATGTATATAATTGAGGACCTGTTTGTGTATTAGGAACACATGCATTAACCTGTATTGTGTAAAATGAACTGTCCATTATATCTTGATAAATAGATTCATCACCATTTACTTTAGATGGTGCTGGAATTCCTATTTTATACATATTGTCATACCTCACCTTTAAAATTCGACCCTCTCCATTGAATAACCGAGTATATGCAAATGTTTATGTTGTTTGAATATAATTATCTATATAGACATCGAATAACAGTCTTATGCTCGTTTTAAATATCAGCATGAAATGGACTTGATCCTCTATGAACAACAGTAGATCCACCGTTTTGAGCAACATTTGCTACACTTGGTGCATTTACTATGGTAGCCGCTACTGTATTTACAGTTTGTTGCATCTGTTGCATAGATTTTTGTGTTGCAGTCTTTAAATGTCTAGCAGATTGAGCTAATGCTTTACTTGTCTTAGCTTGCATTTCAGTTTCTGGTTTTGGTTGTTCAGTTGCTTTCTTAGTCTCTTCTGCATTTGGTTGCAAATATGATACATGTCGTCTTACAACTTGTTCTATACCGTTCGGTAAAACTTTAGCTAATGTATTAAGAGCAACTGATGCACCTTTACCTACAATTGGAATTTTAGTTATTGGAGACAATATCTTGAATAGTATAATAAATGGAG
>Ga0256842_1001901_pt1 | contig 15923 bp, 14 predicted proteins | sample 4559240metaG_FD_185973 | JGI IMG/M metagenome (GOLD analysis project Ga0256842, IMG submission 185973) | Hydrothermal vent microbial communities from Guaymas Basin, Mexico - 4559-240 | ecosystem: Environmental > Aquatic > Marine > Hydrothermal vents | place: Mexico: Guaymas Basin | collected...
TTTTATCAAATAGAATGTCTGCCCCTAATAATCCAACATTTACATGTTTAATTTCTGGATAATCGCCACCACCCACATAGGAATGAGAACAATTGAGTTCTGAAATCATCTCTCCTATTATATAATTCAGATCATATCTGTGGGCGACATATGGTAAAAGAGCTTTATATTTTTCATACACTCCTTTCCAGTTTACACCGTGCATATTTGGAGCGTAGAAATAATCCCTTTCCATTCTGTAGACCTGACTTAACATTTCAGCCCATTCCTGTGGAATATTAATAAAAACTTTAAGACCACTTAAATCAAGGGGTTTACCTGGCTTAATTCTGTCTGTTAGTGAAGATAGATAAAAATTTCCACCAAGCCTGAATAAAACTTTTTTCCCATCATAGGAAAAGGCAAGACCCCTTATATTTTCTATCACTGTGGAAACTTTTTTGGTTTTAAAGGAAAAAGATTTAAGTGCAAATTTTCCCAGAGGTTTACCTGTTAGCCTGAAGGTTGGATATTCAAGGAAATAAATCTTTTCATTTGTTGCAAGTAGCATGGAGTAGTTACTTGCGGGAATTGGAAGTTCCACAATCCTTTTTTCAATACCAACAGGATCTATTTTTAATTCTTTCTTTTCCTTTTTAACTTCTTTTTTGTTTTCTTTCTTTTCATTTTTGTTTTTGGATTTTTCTTCTTTTACTTTTACTTCGTCATTTTCAGGAAGGAGGGGAGATTTATATTCTTTTGAAAGTGTTACCAGGCAAATTTTGGAAAGATTGTTATACGTGAAATTCATATCAAAACTGTCCATTGTGGCATTAAAATCTCTCAAAGTTACAAAGAAGAGATATTTACCATCTGGGCTGAACACTGGAGATCCATCATTTGTAAGATAACTTGTGACCCTGTATATCTTTTTATCCTTTAAACTGTAGAGGAAAACGGAACTCAATCTATTTTTTTCAGTTTTTTCATAAGCAACCCAGTTGCTGTCAGGAGACCAGTTAAAACTTGTTATATCTCCATATCCACTTTTGTCTATTTTTGTTATCACTTTTGAATCTATATCTACATAGTATAGGGTTGTGGTTTTATCTGAAAAGAGAATTTTTTTGCCATCTGGAGACCATTTGAGTTTCAATTTGAAGGATTTTCCATCATTTGTAATCTGTATTATCTTTTTATGTGTTCTGGTATCCATTAAGTAAATTTCATCTTCTCCACTTTTATCGGAAACAAAGGCTATCCACTTTCCGTCAGGAGAATAGGTTGCCAACTGCTCATTTGTGCCAGATGTATTTGTTAAATTATAGGTTACCCCACTTTTTGCTGGTACTGAGAAAATTTCTCCCCTGGCAGAGAAGAGTATTCTCTTACCTTTTGGAGAGAGGTTGAAATCGTTTATGAATTTTTTTGCGTTTACATCTTTACTTCTTCTGTAAAGGTAGTCAGTTGGAATTTCAACATCTATTTTGTGAAATTTTTCATTTTTGCAGTTAAATACATACAAATTTCCACCATTTTCAAATACTATTTGATTTATTCCCAGACTTGGCCATTTGATGTCGAAGTCCTTGAAGTGGGTTATCTGAGTTATCTTCTTTGTCTTTAGATCATATCTATATAGATTAAATCTTTTATTGGGCCCCCTGTCGGACAGAAAATAAATTCTATCCTTGTACCACATTGGAAAGTCATCCATTGCTGGAGATTTTGTTATCTTTTCAGATTTGTTTTTTACAAGGTCATAAATCCAGATGTCATTTGCAAGTCCTCCCCTGTACCTTTTCCAGGTTCTGAATTCACGAAAAATTCTGTTGTATGCAATTTTCTTACCATCTGGAGAAAAGGTGGCAAGACCTCCATATCTCATTGGAAGTGGCTCAGGATAGGGAGAATTTAAGTCTATTGTGTAAAGCCTTTCAAGCCATGTGTCAAAGGAATCCCTCCTGCTTCTAAAGAGTATCTTTTTCCCATCGGGAGTCCAATCAAGTACCTGATTGTCAAATCCCATTCTCTCAGATGTTTTAACTTCTGGATAATAGGTGAGTTGCTTGGGTACACCGCCATTTACGTTTATGACGTACACTGCCCTGTATCCATCGTATTCTCCACTAAAAGCAATTAGTTTTCCATCGGGAGAAAATTTTGGAAACATTTCATATCCCGGATAGGAAGTTAGTCTTGTGGCAGTACCTCCCTTTGAGTTTACAATGTATAGGTCTCCAGCATACACAAAGACAATTTTATTCCCATTGATGTCTGGAAACCGCATCAGATGTGAGAAGGAGAATGTGAATGTCATCAGGAGTAAGGTCAGAAAAGTAAGAAAGATAAATTTTTTGTTCATTTTTCCCTCCATAAATCATATTTAAAGATAAATAATATTTAATTACTACGAAAAATACCAATAATTTGTTTATTTTTTTGATAAAATAATTGTGGAAAAAATTCTTGTATGGGAGCATGTTAATGAAGGTGAAAAAAGTTGTATTTTTAATGTTATTTTCCATTTTTATTTTTAGTTTGTTTGCTGTGGAAAAGTTTTCAGAAAAAATATGGTTTGTAAGACCTTCTTTCCAGTTTACAAATGAGGGAAATTCACCATATCTATTTTTTAAAGTTCCCTATAAAGCAAGAATGGTTAAAGTGAGAAATGGAAGGATTTATATCCTCTGGGAAAATAATTTCAAAATTTATTCTCCAGATTTTTCTTTAATTGATGAGGTGAAGAATATAAAGGGAAAAATGGGAATTCCCATTTATGATGATCCCGGATTTTTTGAAATTAAAAGTCCCAATGAGATATTTTTTGGCTTTCCAGATAGAAAGAAGAAGTGTTATTACATCTTTTTATACAATTTAAAAGCGAAAAAAGCCAGGTTGATCTTAAAACTTGACAAAAAACAATTTCCGGGAGTTGCCCCAATAAAGAGGGTGGAGGAAGTGATAAAAAGTGATCCCTCTTTCTTGGATGATTACTTTGGATATGTTTATTCCTACAGCAATTTTTTTGATGCCCATTATGATGTGGGTAAACTCTTTATGTGGTTTTTGCCAAATTATGGAATGCACTTTGGGGGATTATATATCTACGACATTTACGATAAAAAACTTCTATCGCCATATAAAAAATTTAATAAAATACATGGGTTTTCTGGAAATGACTATGCATACAGTTTGATAAATGACGATGATGCAACAACTGTAGATGATTCAATCTATTTTAAATTGTACAGAAAAAAATATGTGATAAAGAATGTGCTTTTTAAAAGGGGGATTTCCTTTTCGGGGGAAAGTGTTGCGTATGTATCTAAGGATGGTGGAATATACATAAAAAATGTTTATAAAGACAGGATAGTTGCTAAATTCAATCTATCTGGAGATAAATTTAAACTTTTAAAACTTTCTCTTTCTGGAAATAGGCTCTTTTTCTATGAGGAAAAGAGAGGACTTATGTTTTATGATGTGAGAAGCAAAAAAATTGAAAAATTGGTTGATTATAAAAAAATAAAGAATGCAATATCCTATTTTTATACCTGTCCTGATGGGGAGTTTGTTTTTTTTAGAGATGGGGATGGCCTGTGGGCTGGATATTTGACTGATTTGATGCCTCCATTTTTGAGAATTAGTTCAAAGTTTTTTATTTCAGGTAAGACCTATAAAAGTAAAATTAAAGTTAAATTTGAGGCAGTTGATACCTGTTTTGTGTCAGGCTTATCCAAAGGATGTATAACTTTTTGTAATGAAAAATATAGTGTTGGAGATTCCTGTGAGATTAATTTGAAGGAAGGTAGAAATAAACTTCTCTTTTTGATTAGGGATAGGGCTGATAATGTGAGGAAAGTTGTGAAGCAGATAATTTATGAAAAGCCCTTAGAAACGACACTTGAAGAAATTTCTAAAAATCCACAAAAGTTTAATGAAAGGTATGTTTTATTAAAGGGATATGCCTGGGGATATGCGTGGGGAGGTTTTGGCAGAAAGGATTTTAAGGAGATTAAGAAGTTGTATAAATTACCCCTTGCTCCTGGAAATGATGCAAGGAGCAGGAGTGATGGAACCTTTTCAGATGGGAAATACACAGCCTTTATCCCCATTTCCCCAATAGAGGTGGGAAAATTTGAGATAGTTTGTAAAATAAAGATTTATAATGGCAAATGGAGGATTATTCCTGTTGAATTCCACAAATTAAATAGGTAAAATAGTTTGACTATGAATGTAAATTGATTTAAATTTAACTATATTTTTTTGAGGTGGTGGGTGTGATAACTGGATACAATGACGATATAAATTATAACAATGCCGTCTATCACGTTCAAACCGAAGATATGGGGGTTAGATACAAAAAGATTGTAACCCATGTTTTTATTGGAGGGGCGATTTTATTTTCCAAAAAAACTTCCTATGAACACCTTGTGGAAGGAGATAAGGTGGATGAGAGGAAGTTGAGGATTTTTATGAATGATCAGCACAAAATGATCATAAAGATAATAAAAAGTGGTAAAATTGAATATTTTAAAAAGAAACTTGAAGAGAGTGAGGGAAAAGAGGAAGCTGATAAACCCATAGCAGTTATAAAGATGAAAAATGTACAGGATGTTCCTGAATCTAAAAATGGAATTATTGTGATTAAATCTGAGGCTAAAAAGGAAGATGAAACAATAAAGACAAAGATAAAACATTTAATTGAAGAAAATGAGGAAAAAAAATCATTTAACTTAAATGTCAAAAGTAGTACCGAAATAATGGCGGGTGAACCGGTGGTTTTAAAAATTATGGTTGATGAAGTTGAAACAGGTAAACCCATTAAGGGGGCGAAAATTACGATAAAAGTTGTGGGACTTACCTTTAGACCCGCTGTATACTCTGGAGAAACAGATGAAAATGGGATTTATACCAGGGAAATAATTATACCTACTTTTACCAAGGGGACGGCAGCTATTTTAATTAAGGCTGAACACAATGGGGGAGTTGAAGAACGGGTTATAAGGGTTACACCTCAAAATTGATTAACAGGGAGATTGAGATATGTTTTTTGATTATAGGGAAAAAATAGGGAGATTTATAACTAAAAATGTAAAGAATATATTTAGTGTAGACCTTGAGAAAGTGGTGGTGACATCTCCACCTCAGGTAAAATTTGGAGAGTATAGTTCTACATTTCCTTTTCAACTTGCAAAAATTTTGAAAAGATCTCCCCTTCAGATAGGCGAGGAATTTGTAAATGGTATAGATTTGTCTCAATCTGAGATTTCCAATTTTGTTATAAAGGTCGAGAATATCAAAGGATATGTAAATTTTCATTTAAAGAGGAGTATTTTCTTTAGAGAACTTTTAAATACTTTATTGGCAGATAATAAGAAAATTTCGGGACCCTGGGATACATCCTTAAAGGTGATAGTTGAACATACCAATATAAATCCCAATAAGGCAGCCCATGTGGGACATTTGAGAAACGCAATACTGGGAGATACCCTTGTAAGGCTCCTGAAAAAAATGGGATTTAATGTGGAAGTTCAAAATTATATTGACAATACTGGTGTTCAGGTTGCTGATATTGTGGTGGGCCTTAAATATTTGAAGGGAATGGGTGTTAAAGAGGTTAAGGAGTTATCTCAAATGGAAAAGTTTGACTACTTTTGTTGGGATTTGTATACAGAGGTGGGGAAATTTTATGAGAAAAAAAAGGAAAATTTAGAACTTAGAAGAAATACCCTTAGGGAAATTGAATCGGGGAAAGGGGAACTATACGAAATATCGGAGATGGTATCCTCTTCAATTGTGAGGTGTCATTTAAAAACTATGAAAAGACTTGGTATTGGTTATGATTTATTACCCAGGGAAAGTGATATTTTACATCTTAAATTCTGGGAAAGAGCCTTTAATTTGTTAAGAGAAAAGAGGACTATAGAATATGAAAATGAAGGTGAAAATAGGGGATGCTGGGTTTTTAAGTATTTAAACAGGGGAAAGGAAGATACAAAAATAATTGTAAGGTCCAATGGCACAGTTACATATACAGGAAAGGATATAGCCTACCAGATGTGGAAATTTGGAAAACTTGGTGTTGATTTTTATTATAAGAAATTCTCCACTGAAGATGGATTTGTATGGATGACTACATCACATAAGGATGAGGGGGAAAGGGAACATCCCACCTTTGGAAATGGAGATATTGTATTTAATGTCATAGATGTAAGACAGGGATATACTCAAAATATTGTTTATGAAGCCTTGAAAAAATTGGGGTATAAAAGGGAATATGAAAATTCAGTGCATTTTTCCTATGAAATGGTGGCACTTTCGCCAAAGTGTGCTGTTGATCTTGGCTTTAAACTTTCAGAAGAGGATAAAGGAAAAAATTTTGTTGAAGTAAGTGGTAGAAAGGGCCTTGGGGTTAAAGCGGATGATCTGATTGATAAACTTTTGGAGAGGGCATTGGAAGAGGTTAAAAACAGGGATGTTAAACCAGATGAAATGAGGGATACAGCCATAAAAATTGCAGTTGGAGCCTTGAGGTATTATATGTTAAAGTACACAAAAAATTCTATGATTATTTTCGATATGGAAGATGCTTTGAGTTTTGAAGGTGAAACAGGTCCCTATCTTCAATATTCAGTGGTTAGGGCTAAAAATATATTGAGAAAATATATGGATGAGTATCAATTAGATGAGGAAGATCTGTATGATATTTTTAGAAAAAGTGTCTTTTCAGAAATCTCAATGGAAGATGACATCTGGGAACTCTTATGGGAATTTATAAGACTTGATGAAATGGTATATAATAGTTATAAAAAGAGGGAAATTTCAATACTTGCGAAAGGTTTATTTTCAATTTCTCAAAAATTTTCAGCCTTTTATTCCAAATATAGAATCTTAAAAAGAGAGAATAAAAGAGAAAGGGAAGAATTACTTTCCTTTGTATATATTTTCTTAAAGATTATGGAGTTTTATCTCTGGATACTTGGTATCCCCATAGTGGATAGGATGTAATGGTTAAAAAGGGAATCATTTTGATATTTTTCATTATTTTTTTTATTGAGGTTTTTCCATCTGACTACGATTTTTCTGTCTTTACCTTTGAGGAAGTTAATACCTTAAGACAGGTAAAACCGATTGATAGGTTGAGGATCTATAGAAAGGCCATTTGTAGATATTCAAAGAAAATGGTTTTTTCAATGAATTTCCTTGATTTTAAGGATGTGGAAATTTTAAATGAAAAACTCTCCAAAGTTTTCAAATACACAACGGGGGATTTGGTCAAGTGTATAGATGATAGGAAGAATAGAAGTAATCCACGCATCCTAAATCTGTACAGATGCCTTATTGTATGCCAGGATAGATTAAAGGGAGTGGAAGGTGGGTTACCTGAAGGGAAGAAAGATATGGTAAAGGGAACATTAAATAGGTGCAAATTTTTAAAAAAGAGATTGCAAAAGTTTATCTTTGGGACTTTAAAATGAAAAAAAAGACGCTTCCCAGAGTATCAATAGTTGGTAGGCCAAATGTAGGTAAATCCACCCTATTTAATGCCATAGTGGGATGGAAGAGGGCAATAGTGGGGGATGAGGAGGGGATAACGAGGGATAGAATATACTCTGAAGTTGAGTTTGACGGAAGAAGATTTGAGATAGTTGATACTGGTGGGATGGTTCCAGATGAAAGAGATTTAATTGTTTCTGAGATTTTAAAGCATGCCCGGGTGGCCATAGAAGAATCTGATTTTGTGATACAAATAGTTGATGCAAAGTCTGGATTGCATCCCCTTGACATGGAAATTTTCAGGTTGTTGAAGAAATCCGGTAAAAATTTTGTCGTTGCAGCAAACAAAGTTGATGTGCCACAACATGAAGTGAGGGTAGCGGAATTTTATGAGTTGGGGGTTGACAAAATTTTCCCCATATCTGCTGAGCATAAGAGGGGACTTTACGATTTATTTGAATATGTATTTAAATTTATTCCTAATGTAGAATTTTCAGAGGATAAAGATAGTGGAATAAAAATTGCAGTAATTGGAAAGCCAAATTCTGGAAAGTCATCTTTTATAAATAGCCTGTTAAATTCTGAGAGGGTAATTGTAAGTGAGATACCCGGGACCACGAGAGATTGTGTGGACGTTTCAGTGAGGTATAAGGGTAAAGAATTTGTTTTCATTGACACTGCTGGAATAAGGAGAATGAGTAAAGTTGAAATGAAGGCGGAAAAAGTAAGCGTTGTTCTTGCTAAAAAGCACATTGAAAGAGCGGATGTGGCACTTTTAATGATTGATGTGTCAAGGGGAGTAACTCACCACGATGCCACAATAGCCTCAATGGCGGTTAAATCTGGAAAAGGGCTTATAATACTTGGAAATAAATATGACCTTTTTAGCAATAAATCCATTGACGGTAAGAAATTTGAACTGAATTTGAGGGAAAAGTTAAAATTTGCTGATTTTGCTCCATTACAGTTTATATCTGCTTTGTATAGAAAAAATGTTTTTAAAGTTTTCCCCCTCATTGAGAAGGTCATGGAAGAAAGATATAAGAGAATACAGACTTCTGAACTCAACAGGTTTTTCAGGGAATTAATTGCAAAAAGGGATATGGAGTTTGTTTCAAGTGCCGGTAAGGATGTAAAATATATAACTCAGGTGGGGGTTGCTCCTCCTAAGTTTGTTGTATTTGTGAAAAACAAAAAGAAGGTTAAAGCTTCGGATGAAAGATTTATTATAAATCAGTTAAGAAAAAGCTTTAAATTTTTGGGAAATCCTATTATATTAAAGATAAAGAAGAGTTAATTTAAGAGGTGTTTAAATGCGAGAACTAATAAAGCCATCTAAAGAGGAACTTGAAAAATTAAAGGAAGAGTGGGTTCATAAGTCAAAGGTTACTGAGAAGAGGGCTCCCAAGGAGGTGACACTGAAAGAAGTTAAATTTATTTCCAGAAAAAGTGAGGAAAGGTCCCTTGTACTTGTAAAATTAAAGGATGGTACAGAAGTGAAGGGATGGATTGAATATTATGACAAGAATTTCATAAGGGTTACGGTTGAAAATTCTCCCAATAAGTTTATTTTTAAGAAAGATATTTTGTATATTGCTGAGATTGGAAAAGAGAGAAGAAGAAAATTTTAGAAAAAAAACTTGCAATATATGAAAAGTTGTGATTATATATATCGCTGAATTTTGATTTTTGGAGGGTGAGTTGTTAGCAATTAGGTTGACAAGGAAAGGGACAAAAAAGAAACCCTTTTACAGAGTGGTGGTGGCTGAGAAAACAGCACCGAGGGATGGTAGATTTGTAGAGATAGTGGGATATTACAATCCTCTGCCAGATCCAGATGTTATTGTGTTAAAGAAGGATAGAATATCCTATTGGATTGAAAGGGGAGCCCAACCTACAGAGGCTGTTAGAAAACTCATAACAAGGGCTCGTAGAAGAGAACAGTCTCAAGAAGAGAAATAATTAAATTTCATTTTCAGGAGGAGTTATGAAAGAGCTATTAGAAATGATTGCGAAAGTACTTGTTGATCACCCTGATCAGGTACAGGTAACAGAAGTAGAGGGTGAACAAACAACAGTTCTGGAGCTTAGAGTTGCTCCATCAGATCTGGGAAAGGTTATAGGAAAGCAGGGAAAGACAGCTCGTGCCATAAGGACTATTTTGGGTGCGGCTGGTATGAAGATGCACAAGAGATTTGTGCTTGAAATTTTAGAATAAGGTGGAAAAGGACCTAATTTTAGTAGGTAAAATAGTAAAACCACATTCCATCAGGGGGGATGTCACGGTTGAAATATACTGTGACGACCCTGATGTTTTTGTTGAGGGTAAGAGGTTAGTCATCTCTGGGAATGGTGTGGAGAGAGATGTTTTTATTTCCGGGATAAATGGCAATAAAAAAGGGAGATTGATTCTCCATTTCCAGGGTGTGGATACGAGAAATGATGCAGAAAATTTAAGGAATTGTTCTCTTTTTGTTTATAGGGATGAGTTGAGTAAAACGGGTGAAAGTGAATATTATTTCTGTGATCTTCTTGGTTGTAGGGTTGAAAGTGAAGATGGGGAGTTCTTTGGCAGAGTATCTGTTATTTTTGAAGGGAATGACTATCCCATATTAAGGATTGTGGAGGAAGATAAAAAAAAGGAAATAGAACTGCCCTTCATTTCAAAATTTATTAAAGAAGTTTATCCTGAAAAGAAAATAGTTGTTGATGGAGAAATTTATAGACAGCTGTTGTTGATAAATTATCCTGAATAGATGAAAGTAAAAGTTTTAACAATTTTCCCCGACCTTTTAAAATCCTTTTTTAATACATCACTAATAAAAAAGGCAGTTGATCGGGGAATTTTAGAGGTTAAGGTTGTTGACATAAGAGACTATGCCTATGATAGGCATAAAGTGGTTGATGATAGGCCCTATGGTGGTGGCGAGGGGATGGTCTTAAAACCTGAACCCATCGCAAGGGCTCTGGAAGATATACTTGAGAATGGTTCTCATGTTATTTATTTGACACCGAGGGGCAAAAAGTTTGATTCTACTGTGGCTAAGGATCTTTCTAAATATGAAGATCTTATTTTTATCTGTGGCAGATATGAGGGAATTGATGAAAGGATAGTTGAAAAATACGTTCACAGAGAGATATCCATAGGAGATTTCATTCTTAATGGTGGTGAAGTGGCTGCCATGGCTGTAATTGAGGCAACAGTTAGATTTTTACCTGGCGTTGTGGGTAAAGAAGAGAGTGTAAGAAATGAGTCCTTTGAAAATTTTTTACTTGAACCTCCTGTCTATACAAGGCCTGCTGAATTTATGGGTATGAAGGTACCGGAGGTTCTTTTAAGTGGAAATCATAAAGAGATTGAAAACTGGAGATTAAATAGGTCAATATCTGATACCAGAGATAGGAGACCTGATCTATACAAAAAATATTTGAAATTTAAGGAAGGAGAGAGGTAAAGATGAATCCTTTAGATTTCGTAGAAAAAGAATATATGAAGGAAGATTTGCCCCAACTGAGAATAGGCGATACAGTGAGGGTGCATGTTAAAATTAAAGAGGGAGAAAAGGAAAGAATCCAGGTTTTTGAAGGTGTTTTAATAGCCAAAAAACATGGTGGTGTTAGAGAAACCATCACCGTAAGGAAAACTTCTTCAGGATATGGAGTTGAGAGAATTTTTCCAATTCACTCCCCTGTGGTTGATAAAATTGAGGTTAAGAGACACGCAAAAGTTAGAAGGGCAAAATTGTATTACCTTAGAAATTTAAGAGGAAAGGCTGCAAGATTAAAAGAAGTAAGAAGGTAAAATTCTATTTATTTTTTTCTACTTTTGTTATAAAATCAAGTTGTGATGGAACTTTTTGCTAAAAGAGACTTAGTTTATCCTGTTGAGGATTTGTGTGGGGGTAAAGTGGTTTGTGGTGTTGATGAAGCGGGAAGAGGTTCTCTTGCAGGTCCTTTGGTTGTGGCTGCAGTTGTTTTTCCACCTTATTATAGAAATTCGTCAATCATAGATTCCAAAAAGTTAACTCCTAAAGAAAGAAGAGAGTTGTATGCCCTTATTAAGGAAAAGGCTCTGGACTATTCAATTGTTGAAATTTCTCCAAAAGAAATAGATAGGATGAATGTTTTAAGGGCAACCATTTTTGGTATGGCTGAAGCAATGGAAAGTATTAGTTGTAAGTTTGACATTTGCCTTGTGGATGGAAATGCTGCTCCTAAACTCAGTTTTGGTAATATCATACCTATTGTAAAAGGAGATGCACTTTCTTTGAACATTGCTGCTGCTTCAATACTTGCAAAGGTATATAGAGATGATAAAATGATTAGTTATTCCAAATTATACCCTGAATATGAATTTGAAGTAAATAAGGGATATGGAACTAAAAAACATCTTGCTGCCTTAAATGAAATAGGTATTTCTCCCATTCACAGGAGGACTTTTTCCCCTGTTAAAAATGTAATATATAGTAGGTTATTATGAATAAAGATAAAATTATTAGAAATGCTCAAAAATATGTTTCTCAGGGTAAGATCGAGAATGCCATAAGGGAATATGAGAAGATTTTAAAGACCAATCCTGACGATCTCAACACTTTGAATACTGTAGGTGATTTATATATTCAACTTGGGGATAAATTAAGAGCCACAGATTATTTTAAAAAAGTAGCAAAAAAATATGCTGAAGATGGTTTTTATTCAAAAGCGATAGCGGTATACAAGAAAATTAGTAGAATAAATCCAAATGATGTGGAAGTGCTTGAAAATCTTGCAGATCTCTTTTCAAAAAATGGTTTACTTGCTGATGCTAAAAAAACCTATGCTGATATTGGTAAGATTTATTTAAAGCAAAATAGTTTTGCAAAGGCATATAGGGTTTATAAAAAGGTTGCTGGTTTAAGTGGTGATGATCCCAATATCCACTTGAAACTTGCTGAACTCTCTTTAAAATTAAATCAGGTTGAAAATGCGCTTGAATCTTATTTGAACGCTGCAAAGATTTTGCTTAACAATGGAGAGGTGGAGAAGGCCTTTAATGCTGCTAAGATTGCACTTGAAATTGATCCAACTAATATTGTTTTGTTGAAATTGCTTTTTAAAATATCTATTCAGAGGAGAGATTTTGAGTATATTACCCCGATACTTGAAAAGGCATATAGTGAGGATCCAGATAATATTGAAATAAAAGAACTTCTGGGACACAACTATTTATTTTTGGGGGAACTTGAAAAGGCTGAAAAGCTTTTTGATGAAATATTTGAGGTAAATAGTGATAAGATAAATATATTTCTGGATTTTGCAAGGGCTGCTATAACCCTTGAAGAGTACGACCTTGCAGCGAAAAATTTAAAAAAGATTGTTTCCAAAGCCATTGAGCAAAAAAAGGTTCAGCAATTGGTGGAGTTTTTTGAAACTATACTTGAAAATGATCCCGACAATGTTGAGGCCTATCTCGGACTTGCTTCTCTTTATAAGAAAAGAGAGGATTTCGGAAATTACATAAAGACCATGGAAAAATTTGTAAATGTGGCTTTGAAAACGGGGAGATATAAGGAAGGACTTGCTGCGGTTGAGGAGCTTTTGTCAAATGATTTTTCAAACGAAGAGTATTTAAAACTTCACAGGGAATTTTTTACCAGGCTTTTCCCAAATGAACCATATGTACCTCCAGGGGTTGAGGAAGGTGAAAGTACTAAGTCATTTGAATTTCCAACTCAGGAACTTGGAACTGCCACCTTGAAAAAGGTTAAGACCACTGAAGATGTTTTACTGGAAATAGATCTTTTAAAGGAATATGGCTTAATTGAAAAAGCAAAGAATAAGTTAAAGGATAAAATAGAAAAGGAGCCTGAAAATATAAAGTTAATTGAAAAACTTGCCTCGCTTTATGATGAAGAGGGAAATAAAGAAGATGCTGCAAAATTGTTTCTGGATATTGCTAAAATTTATGAAAAAAATGGTGAACTTGAAAGGGCAAGGGAGTATAGAGAGCGTGCAATGGAAATGTCACCTTCTCTTGAGGAGAAATTAGTGACGCAGGATGCAATTTTCGGGGATGAAGAAATTGGTGTTGAGGAAATTGAACTGGAAGAATTGGAGGAGGTTGAAAAGGGTGAGGAATATGACATAAGCAAACTTGCTGATATTGGCTCTGCTGCTAATCTTGAAGAAATTTTTGAAGAGGAAAGGAGTGGATCAACTGAAGAAATTTCACTTGAGGATTTGAATATAGATAACTTTAAGGAAGTCTCAAGAGAAGAGGAGCCAATTATAGAACTTGAGAGACTTGGGCAGACTGGAGAAATAAATATTGAGGAAATTCCTTCTGATGTTGAGGATAAAATAAAAATTGAAGGGGAAAAAATATTTGAACCTTTTGAAGAGGAAAAGAAAGAAGGTGCTTTAAAGGAGGATGTCCCCACCATAGATAAAGGGAAAAAGAAGTTGATAGGTGTAGAAGAAACAGATGTGGAACTAAAACTTGAGGAAACCCTTCGTTCAATAGGGGGGCTGGATGATGTCTTAAGTTCTTTTAAGAAAAGTAAAAGTGAAGTTAAGAAAAGGAAAGAGGAAAAGAAAGAGGAAAAAAAAGAAGAGGAGAAGGTTCCTTCCAAGAAAAAGTCAGATAAGAGTGTTAGTGTATCCCGAAGTGAAAAACTGGATGACGATTTACTTAAAAAACTAACTGAAACTGTGGGAAGTGAAATAGAATTTTCTTTTCTTGAAGATATCAGTACTGAGGAAGAGGGTAAGAAGGTTGAAGAAGAGAAAAAAGAGAGAGGGGATGTATCTGCTGAAAAAGTTGAGGAAATAGTTTCTGAATCAAAAATGGATCCGGAACTAAGAGATGGTATTGAGGAAGTAGATTTCTTTTTGAGAATTGGTTTGTATCCTGAAGCCCAGGAAAGCATTGAGCATTTGAGGGAAAAATTTGGGAATCATCCTGAAATTGAAAAGAGGTTAAAGGAAATAGAAAAGATCATGCCTCAGGCAAGCGTCGAGAAATCTGAACCCATTGTTGATAATAAAATAAAAGAAAATATTGCTCAATCTAAAGTCTCAGTGGAAGAGGTGACATTTGAACCAGTTCATGAAGAGAATGTTATAAGTGAAATTTCTCCTGATGAGGTTAATATTGATGTTTTCAATACAATTGGTTCTGCTAATATTGAAGATGAAATAGATTCAAGTTTTGAATTAATAAGTAAAGAAAAAGAGGTGGAACAGAAAGAGGTGGTGAATGAAGATGTCTCTTCTGATACCAATGAACTTGAACTTATAAATAAAAAGAGCACTTTTATTGCAATGGAAGAGCCTGCTTCAAAATTGCAGGAGATACACAATATATTTTCAGATATTGTAAAGGAAGCTGAAAAAGTCTTTTCTGATATGGAGGAGGGTGAAGAAGAAGTTTCCAGTGAAAATGGCAATTTCTCTACACACTACGATCTTGGAATAGCCTATAAAGAAATGTCGCTTATTGACGATGCAGTAAAGGAATTTCAGAAAGCCTACAATGTGGTTAAGGATAATATTGATAGTGAAGATTATAGAAAGGTTTGCCATATGTTGAGCATGTGTTTCTTGGATAAGGGACTTTTTAATTCTGCAATTAAGTGGAGTGAGAAGGGACTTAAGAGTAAAGGTGGTGAAAAACATGAGTATATGGCTTTAAAATATGATATGGCTGTTGCCTATGAGAAAATGGGAGAGTTTAAGAAGGCACTTGAACTTTTCAGTGAGATTTATGAAGAGGATGTGTCCTTTATGGATGTGGCCACTAAAATTGATTATTTAAAGGGGAAGAGTTAGTACAAATTGAGTGAGAAAAGAATTCTTCAGGAGTTTAATTTGATTTTGTTTGTGGTATTCAGTTTCTTTGCTGGATTTATTTTACTTGCAGTTCCATGGATAGATGTAATATGGAATAATAATTATTTTGTTAAGGAGTTTTATTTTTTAAGGAAGATTTTACTCAGTAATTATTTTAGGGGAATGATTTCATCCCTTGGACTCTTAAATTTCTATTGTGCGATAGAGGAATTTTTAAATTTTTTTTTATCTGAAAAATGATTCATACCCAGAATTTTGTATCTGGAAAATAATAATATAGAAAATATTTATCCACCAACTTTCTCTTCAAATTTCACAGCGAAAATTGGAAAAGGTGCCAGGCAAATATGTTAGGCGGGTAAGAAAAAAAGAAGTGGGGTCAAAATGTATCAGGCAGAAATACCCCCACACAATCCCTACCGTGGGTTTATATAGAGAAAAGAGAAAAATTTTTTGTCTGGCACTGTTTTTCTTACATTGGATGACACTATTTTATTTTCCCATCAATTTACTTGTTTGTTAAACACCATAAAAAAATTTCTTATAACCCTAAAATTTCTGTTATAATTTAAAATATGAAAAAGATACCCTATGGAATTGGAAATTACAAACTT
>Ga0256842_1001902_pt1 | contig 15920 bp, 10 predicted proteins | sample 4559240metaG_FD_185973 | JGI IMG/M metagenome (GOLD analysis project Ga0256842, IMG submission 185973) | Hydrothermal vent microbial communities from Guaymas Basin, Mexico - 4559-240 | ecosystem: Environmental > Aquatic > Marine > Hydrothermal vents | place: Mexico: Guaymas Basin | collected...
TTTTCCCTTTTATTTAACTGTATTTTCACAGATTCTTGCTGGACACATTTGAAACGTATTGCTAGAAAAAAAGTATAAAAAAGACTTGAAATAAATAAATAAAAAGTTATTATGTTTTTTACTGTCAAGGAAGAAAAGACGATGGAGGATATTTAACATAATCATATATATCTAGAAAGGATAAAGTCTAATTTAAGAGCATAGGACGGATGCCTAGGATAACCATAAAATAAAGGACGTAGTAGGATGCGAAAAGTTACGGTAAGGTTCCTGCAACCGTTATAACCGTAAATATCCGATGGGGGAACCCACCAACTATAAGTTGGTACTTCTTTAAAAGAAGAACAACTCAGGGAAGTGAAACATCTCAGTACCTGAAGGAAAAGAAATCAAAGAGATTCCCTAAGTAGTGGTGAGCGAAAAGGGAATAGCCCAAACCAAAATACTTGTATTTTGGGGTTGTAGGATTATCAATAACGATAGATAAAATATTAGTAGAATTACCTGGGAAGGTAAACCGTAGAAGGTGAAAGTCCTGTAAACGAAAATATAATATCATCAAGATAACTCCTGAGTAGTGCGGAGCACGTGGAATTCCGTATGAATCTGGGGAGACCACTCTCCAAGGCTAAATATATAGTTATACCGATAGCGAATAGTACCGTGAGGGAAAGGTGAAAAGAACCCCGGGAGGGGAGTGAAATAGAATCTGAAATCCTATGCTTACAAGGGAGTGGGAGCCTTCGGGTGACCGCGTACCTATTGACGAATGGGCCAACGAGTTAACTAATAAGGCACGGTTAAGATAGTAATAGTCGGAGCCAAAGGGAAACCAAGTCTGAATAGGGCGACATAGTCTTATTAGTGAAACCCGAAGCCGTATGAGCTAGCCATGGGCAGGATGAACCCTATAGAGATATAGGGGAAGGTCCGAACGGGTTGGAGCTGCAAGTCCTTCCGATGACCTGTGGTTAGGAGTGAAAAGCTCATCGAATACGGTAATAGCTGGTTCTCCTCGAAACCACTTTAGGGTGGGCCTGCTATTAAGATCTCAAAGGGGTAGAGCTCTGGTAAGACTAGGGGTGTCGAGAGGCATTACCAAATTTTGCTAAACTTCGAATACTTTGAGGAATATAGTGGAGTTACACTGCGAGGGATAAGCTTCGTAGTGGAAAGGGAAACAGCCCAGATTTCTGGTTAAGGTCTCTAAGAGATATCTAAGTGGCAAAGGAGGTGCATCTGCAGAGACATCTAGGAGGTTTGCTCAGAAGCAGCAATCTTTTAAAGAGTGCGTAATAGCTCACTGGCCGAGCAGGTGTGCACCGAAAATGTAACGAGGCTTAAGTTATCCACCGAAACCGAAAGTCTTTAACGAATGTGTTAAAGTACGATAGAGGAGTGTTCTATATGTGATGAAGGTATATCGATAAGATATGTTGGAATGTATAGAAGTAAAAATGTTGGCATGAGTAACGATTGGAAGTTAGAATCTTTCACGCCGAAAGTCTAAGGATTCCTCAGTAACGTTCGACGACTGAGGGTTAGGCAGGACCTAAGGTTAAACCGAAAGGCGAAATCGATGGAAAGTTGGTTAATATTCCAACCCCTGAATATTAGGGAAGGTGTGACGCATTGGGTTATGTATATGCTTACTATATGTGAGTCTAACAAACAAAACGTCCTTAATGTAAATTAAGGATTTAATATAGGAAAATCCGTATTATTTAAGTTGAGTTTGGAATGAGATTTTGAGTAATCAAGAGAATATATAGATCTGGTGCCAAGAAAAACATCTACCATTTATAATATTTAGCCTGTACCCAGAACTAACACTAGTGGACTGGTAGAGAATACCAAGGCGAGCGGGATAACTAGAGATAAGGAACTCGGCAAATTAGCGGGCGTAACTTCGGGATAAGCCCTGCCTCGATTAGAAATAATCAGGCCGCAGCGAATGACGTGGGGGGGACTGTTTATCAAAAACACAGCTCTCTGCGAACTCCAAAAGAGGAGGTATAGAGGGCGATGCCTGTCCGGTGCCAGAATGTTAAGCATGAGTGTGCAAGCTCTCGTGTGAAGCACTGGTGAACGACGGCCGTAACTATGACGGTCCTAAGGTAGCGAAATACCTTGTCGGGTAAGTTCCGACGCGCATGAACGGCACAACCATCTCCACACTGTCTCATCTCTAGACCCGGTGAAATTACAATCTCGGTAAAAATGCCGAGTGGAAGCGGTTAGACGGAAAGACCCTGTGAAGCTTTACTGTAGGTTGGTATTGGGTTGAGGTATATTGTGTGCAGTATAGGTGGGAGACTTTGAGGATTTAACACAAGTTAAATATTAGTCATCAGTGAGATACCACCCATAATATATTTTGACTCTAACCCCAGAAATCTGGGGGACAGTGCCTGCTAGGCAGTTTACCTGGGGCGGGAGCCTCCTAAAGAGTAACGGAGGCGTACAAAGGTTAGCTTATTACGGATGGAAACCGTGAGGGACGTATATTTGCGAAAGCTAGCTTGACTGTGAGACTGACAGGTCGAACAGAGTGGAAACACGGTAAAAGTGATCCGGATCTTCCGAGTGGAAGGGGATCCGCTCAACGGATAAAAGCTACTCCGGGGATAACAGGCTAATGGAGTCCAAGAGTTCATATCGACGACTCCGTTTGGCACCTCGATGTCGGCTCGTCGCATCCTGGGGCTGTAGTAGGTCCCAAGGGTTGGGCTGTTCGCCCATTAAAGCGGGACGCGAGCTGGGTTCAGAACGTCGTGAGACAGTTCGGCCCCTATCTACCGTGCTCGTATACAACTTGAGGGGATATGCTCCTAGTACGAGAGGACCGGAGTGTACCAACCGATGGTGAACCAGTTGTCTGAGAAGGCACAGCTGGGTAGCTAAGTTGGGAAAGGATAAGAGCTGAAAGCATCTAAGCTCGAAGCCAACCCCAAGATAAGGTTGTGCATTTGACACCTTGTAGACTACGAGGTTGATAGGCTAGCAGTGTAAGTCTGGTAACAGATGTAGCTGACTAGTACTAATCTGTCAATTGGGCTTTATCCTTTTCGATTTATGTAATTGTGTTAAACTTTGGTATATGTTTAAAATGGTGGTGCTTTATGCTGTGTAGGGAAACACCTGTTCTCATTCCGAACACAGAAGTTAAGCCTATACAGGCCGATGGTACTGCTGGTCTTTACCGGTGGGAGAGTAGGTTAGTGCCACCATATTAGACATATGCTTATTATATGTCTATGTTGATTGTGGTAGTTTTTTAACAGTTTGATAAATATAGAGGGTAAAAGTTTTTTATTTGAAGAGTTTGATCTTGGCTCAGGATGAATGTTAGCGGAAGGCTTAACACATGCAAGTCGAACGGTCCGACTTTGTCGGATAGTGGCAAACGGGTGAGTAACACGTATCTAATCTGCCCTGGAGAAGGGGATAACTAGAGAAATCTAGCTAATCCGCTATATTCTCGTAATGTTGAAATACATACGAGGAAAGCTACTAGTTATCTAGTGGTGCTCCAGGAGGAGGATGCGGGGTAACAGTTAGTTGGTAAGGTAATGGCTTACCAAGGCTATGACACCTAGCCGGCCTGAGAGGGTGATCGGCCACAATGGGACTGAGACACGGCCCATACTCCTACGGGAGGCAGCAGTGAGGAATCTTGGACAATGGGCGAAAGCCTGATCCAGCCATTCCGCGTGAAGGAAGAAGCCCTTTGGGGTGTAAACTTCTTTTCTGGGGGAAGACGAATGACGGTACCCCAGGAATAAGGGGCGGCTAACTACGTGCCAGCAGCCGCGGTAATACGTAGGCCCCAAACATTATCCGGAGTTACTGGGCGTAAAGGGTCCGTAGCCGGACAAGTAAGTCTATCTTCAAAGGCTAAAGCTTAACTTTAGTAAGGGGGTAGATACTGCTTGTCTAGAGAAGCTAGGGGGTTTGTGGAATTTCCGGTGGAGCGGTGGAATGCGTTGATATCGGAAAGAACGCCAAAAGCAGAAGCAGCAAACTACTAGCAATCTGACGGTGATGGACGAAAGCATAGGTAGCGAACAGGATTAGATACCCTGGTAGTCTATGCTGTAAACTATGTGAGCTAGATATTGGCTGTTTTAGTCAGTGTCGAACCTAACGGGTTAAGCTCACCGCCTGGGGAGTATAGCCGCAAGGCCGAAACTCAAAAGAATAGGCGGGGGAACACACAAGCAGTGGATCGTCTCGATTAATTGGATAATAAGCCAAGAATCTTACCTGGGCTTGACATGCTAGAGAATCTTGCTGAAAGGTGAGAGTGCTTCGTAAGAAGAACTTTAGCACAGGTGCTGCATGGCCGTCGTCAGCTCGTGCCGCAAGGTGTCCGGTTAATTCCGGTAACGAGCGCAACCCTTGCTCCTAGTTAGAAATGTCTAGGGGGACTGCCGGGGTAACCCGGAGGAAGGAGAGGACGACGTCAGGTCATCATGGCCCTTATGTCCAGGGCATCAGAGGCGATACAATGGAGTGTACAAACCGAAACGAAGCCGCGAGGTGGAGTAAATCGGATAAAGCACTTCTAAGTACGGATTGTAGTCTGGAACTGACTGCATGAAGTTGGAATTGCTAGTAATGGTGGGTCAGAATACCACCGTGAATATGTCCCTGTTCCTTGCACTCACCGCCCGTCACACCATGGGAGCTGATTTTTTCTGAAGACTCTTAAGAGGGGTTGAGGAAAAAGTTAGCGACTGGGGTGAAGTCGTAACAAGGTATCTCTACGAGAACGTGGAGATGGATCACTTATCTAACAAAATAGTGCATATATAAAATTTTCAGAAACTTTTGCCCTCTATATTTATTGAACTGTTCTTTCTTATTTATGTCTTGCGGGTGTAGCTCAATTGGCTAGAGCATCTGCCTTCCAAGCAGAGGGTTGCGAGTTCGAGTCTCGTCACCCGCTATTTTTGGTGGGGTGTCGCCAAGCTGGTAAGGCACTGGGCTTTGAACCCAGTATTCGTAGGTTCGAGTCCTACCACCCCAGCATTGATAAAAACTTATTGTTTAATGCGGGGTGGAGAAGTGGTATCTCGCTGGGCTCATAACCCGGAGGTCGCAGGTTCAATCCCTGCCCCCGCAAAGTTCTGCCGAGGTGGTGGAACTGGCAGACACGCCTGGCTTAGAACCAGGTGCCTTATGGTGTGTGGGTTCAAATCCCACCCTCGGTATTCGTTCTGTTTATGATATGATTAGTTTTGTTTGATGTTCCGAGGTAGCTCAGTCGGTAGAGCAAGTGGCTGTTAACCACTGGGTCGTGGGTTCGAGTCCCACCCTCGGAGTGTTATTTGTATTTTAATTAAGATATAATAATATAATTAATGGCAATTAAAAAGTCTGCTAAAAAAGCAGCTAAAAGAGCTTTAAAAAATAGGGAGGTTAATTTGAACTTTAAAATAACTATGAAAAAAACAATAAAAAGTTTTTTGAAATCTTTAAATAATTGAGCATCAAAAGAAGAGTTAAAATCTATGTTGCCTTCATTGTATAAAGCTATAGATAAAGCTGCTAAAAGATGAGTTATAAAGAAAAAAAATGCTGCAAGAAAAAAGTCTAGATTATCAAAAAAAGTATTGTCGGTAGCATAGTATTTTTTTTGTTTTTTTTTATGGGGTCGTAGTTCAGCTGGCTAGAACGCCTGCCTGTCACGCAGGAGGTCGCGGGTTCAAGTCCCGTCGATCCCGCCATTTGCCAGATTAGCTCAGCTGGTAGAGCATTCGCCTTGTAAGCGAAGGGTCGCGAGTTCAAGTCTCGCATCTGGCTGACTTAATTAAGACCCTATCGTCTAACGGCTAGGACATCGGGCTTTCAATCCGAAAATCGGGGTTCGATTCCCCGTAGGGTCGTTGTATTGTTATGGGTAGTTAGCTCAGTTGGCGAGAGCACCTGCCTTACAAGCAGGGGGTCATAGGTTCGAGTCCTATACTACCCACCATTTTGAGGGCTAGTAGCTCAGTTGGTCAGAGCAAGCGGCTCATAACCGCTGGGTCGCAGGTTCGAGTCCTGCCTGGCCCATTTGTTGTATTTACTTATGTTTTGTTTACTTAGTTTTTGTTGAAGATCTTAGGTTTCTAAATCCTAAGGGAGACATATTATAATATTTTGTAATATTCTCCCTAATAGTTGGAGAAATTTTTTTTACTTTTAAGCTTCTATTATGGCTTTAACTAAAAAAGAAAAAATTAAACTTGTTGAAGATTATGAAAAATTAATATGAGATGTCGAAAATTTGATAGTTATGAATTACGATGCTATTCCAGTATCTGTTAGTGTTTCTCTTAGAAAAGAGCTAAAAAAAAATAGTGCATTGTATAAAGTTGTAAAAAAAAGAGTTTTTGTTAAAGCTCTTGAAAAACTATGATATGATGTTGATTTATCTAGGTTGCCCAATGCAATCAGTGTATTATGAGTAAAAGATGATGGTGTTTCTTCATTAAAGATTATTGAAAATAATAAAAAACTTTGGAAAAAGGAAAAAATGTCTTATAAAATTGATTATCTTTGATGATGGTTTAATTGAGTATGGAAGGATGCTGATTATGTTAAAATATTGTCTTCTATTCCTTCTAAAGAAGAGCTTGTTAGTAAGTTCTTATATATGACAAAATATCCTATACAAGGTTTTGTGTCAGTTAATAAAAATTTATTATCATGATTTGTTGTTGTTCTTAATCAAATTAAAGATAAAAAATAAATTGTTTTTATTTAATTAATTATATATAATAAAATGGCATTATCAGAAAAAGCACAAAAAATTATGGATTTAGTTAAGGAATTGACAGTTGTTGAATTAGCTGATTTAGTTAAAGCATTAGAAGATGAGTTTGGTGTTTCTGCTGCTGCAGCTACTGTTGTTGCTTGACCTACTGGTTGAGCTACAGAAGAAGCTTCTGATGATAAAGTAACTGTTGAAATTACAGAAGTTTGAGATAAAAAAATAGCTGTTATTAAAGCAATTAAAGAAATATTGTGATTAGGATTGAAAGAATCTAAAGCTAAATTAGAAAGTTTACCTGCTGTAATAGCAGAAAAAATAGATGCAGATAAGGCTGAAGAAATGAAAGCAAAATTAGAAGAAGCTGGAGCTACTGTAAACCTTAAATAGTATTTAAAATTTTAAATAATTTTGTATGTCAGAAAAAAATACAGAAGCTTTATTTAAAGCTGTTGTAGATAACAAACTTTACCTAGGAACTCCTAAGTATAAGTATTTCCCAAAAGTTACTGATAAGGTAATGATGGGAGAAAAAAATGGACAGATTGTTATTAATCCGAATGATATAGTATCTTCTTTAGAAAAAGTTAAGGAACTTGTGTCTTCTTTTAAAAAAGACTGAAAAAGTATACTTGTTGTTTTTGATAAAGAAGTTTTTAAAGAGGATGTAGAAAAAATATGTAATTCGTTATGAGTAATGTATTTAAATTCTAAAGTTCCTAGTTGATTTTTTACTAATTTTGAAACTTTTTCTCAAAGGATTAGTTCTATGAATAAATTAAGAGAATTTATTAATTCTGAACACTTCTTAAAATTAACAAAAAAAGAGCAATTAATGAAAAAAAGAGAATTAAAAAAGTTAGAAGATATATATAGATGAGTTACAAAATTATCAAAAAAACCCGATTTAGTTATTATTATAGATTGAGAGTATTATTTAAATACAGCAAAAGAATTAGAAAAAATTTGAATTGATTATGTTGCTGTTGTTAATACCGATTTATCTAAGTTGTTAAATACTGATTATTTGATTGTTGCAAATACAAATTCATATGAATCAATTATATTTTTGTTAAATTATATATTAAAATAATGACAGCAAAAAAAGACGATAAAAATTTTCAGTCTGAGGAACTAATGAAAGATCTTTATGTTCCATCAGAAACTGAAAGAAAAAGAGTTGTAATATATTATTTTATAATAGGTATATTGTTTGCATTGTCTAATGATAGTTTGTCTAAATATGAATACTATCATTTAAAGCAGGCGATAGGATGGAGTATCGTCTTTTTTGCAGTTTTTTCGTTTCTTATTATAGTTATATGGGTTCCTGTGATAGTTATAATACCATGGTTACTTATGATGATTTTGTTGTGAATATGGGTTTTTTTTGTTATACAGGCTCGGCAATGAAAATATACTGTTGAAATAAGTTGAAAGGAAAGAGTGTTTTTGCCGATATTTGCATGATTGTGAAATTGGTTGTTAGAGTTATTTGATAAAAGATTTGAAGACAGAGATAAAAAATAAATGATTTATTTGCTATTAAATTAGCTTTTAAAATATAATTATTGATTTGATAGTTGATGTTTTGTATTTATAATTAATTATAAATAGATTTAAATATTAATAAATATGTTTATGTCTAAAGTTGATATTGCATTATTAAAAAAATTGAGGTCTATAACAAATGCTCCATTAAAGGATTGTAAAGCTTCCTTAATTGAAGCAGAGTGAGATATCGATAAAGCACAAGAAATTTTGAGAAAAATGTGAGCAATTAAAGCTGCTAAAAAAGCAGATAGAGAAACAAATGAATGAATTGTAAAAGTAATTTATAATAATTGATATGTTGTTGGTGTTAAACTTGCTTGTGAAACAGATTTTGTTGCTAAAAATGAACAATTTATTAAATCTTCAGATAAATTAGTTAATACTGTATTAAATTTTTCTATTGATGAAATAAGATCATTAAATGATTTGTCATCTAACGATAAAGAAGAATTGGATTGAATTATTGCTGATACAGTTTCAGTGGTTGGTGAAAATGTTAGATTGTTGGATGTATTGAAGTTTAAGGCTGAAAATGCTTATATTTATGAACATCCATGATCTAAAGTAGTATGAATAGTTGTATATGATTCTTCTGATGAAAAATGACCTGAAATAGCTAAGGAAATAGCATTGCAAGCTGTTGCTATGAATCCACAATATATTAGTATTGATAATATTCCATCAGATATTTGGAATAAAATGGAAAAAGAGTTTAGGCAAGAAGTTTTAAATTCTTGAAAACCTGAAAATATTGTTGATAATATTGTTAAATGAAAATTAAATAAATATTTTTCTGAATTGACATTGCTTGAACAACCTTGGATAAGAGATGATACAAAAAAATTAAAAACAATTATTCCATGAGATTTTAAATTAATTGATGTTATAAGATTTGCAATATAAAATGTAGTTATTATATATATTTTATATGTTGATTTATTATTTAAAATAAAATATATGGCTTTATGAAAATATGAATTAGTTGTATTAATAGACTCTTCTGTTTCAAAAGAAAATGTAGAAAAAATTAAAAAAGATGTTGATTGATTAGTAGATAAATTATGATGAAAAGTTTTAGATATTGATGATATTTGATATTTAGATGTTGTATATGAAATAGGCTCTTCTAGTAATCCTTATTTTTATTCTGTTTATTTAGAATTAGATTGAGCTGTTATTAATGACTTTAAAAGACAATTGAGCTTGTTTAATTGAGTTGTAAGGTATAAAATCTTTAAGATGAAGCCAAATCAAAGATTCTTGAAATTAAAAGATATTGAAAAAGAAATAGAATCAATAGATTTTGCATGATTAACAAAATCTTGAATATTTAATGAAATAAATCATTGAATTAGTGTTTCGAACGATAAAAAATAATTATTGCCATTAATAATTGTTTGTATATTTATTTAGTTATTAATAATAATAAGAAATGAGAACAGTAAATGAGGTAATATTATTGTGATGGGTTGCAAATGATCCATTATTGAAAGAAACTCAAAATTGACAAAAATTATCTGTTTTTAATTTAGCTACTAAAAGAAATTGGACAACAAAAGATTGAGAAAAAAAAGAAGAATCTCAATTTCATAAATTAGCTTGTTGGTGAAAATTATGAGAAAAAGCAGTAGAACTTTTATCTAGATGAGATTTAGTTTATATTAGATGATACTTACATAATAGAAAAGTTGAAATAGAAAACGAAGAAAAGCCTAGAATATTAACAGAAATTGTTGTTAATGATTTATTGTTAGTTAATAAAAAAAATAGAGAAGAAACTTCAGAGTAGTATTTAGTTTGTAAATTAAAATACATAATGCAAGGTATTTTTAATAAAGATAATGACTATCTTATAAATTGGAAGGCATATATTTTGCTTAGACATTTTTTAAATAGATTTGGTAATATAAAAAAGAGAAAATTTACAAAATTAAATGTTAAATATCAAAAAAGAGTTAGAAAAGCAATAATTAATGCCAGAGAACTTTGATTAATACCATATATTAAATAATTTAATATAGTTTATTTTGTTGTATGTTATAGTTGTTATATAATTCTATTTGTGAACTAAAAAAAAAGAGTAGTTATTCTTTTAGTTAAGTATTTTGTAGCTTTGATATATTTAAAATATTGTATGTTAGTTATTTAAGTCGGTTATTTATTAGATCTTATAACTATTCTTGTTATTGTGTAATTCTATGTTGTGTTTGATTAAGAATTATTAAAATAGTTTTATTTCCAATATTATGTATTGGTATATATATGTTTAGTTATTTACAGTTTTTATAATGCCATGAAAATTAAATAGAATAAGAAAGTATAAATGGAGAAAAAGGAAAAAAACTCATGGGTTTTTAACAAGATTAAAAACAAAATTAGGTAGGAAAGTCCTAAAAAAAAGATTAGCTAAATGAAGAAAAGAATTAGCTGTTATAAAAAAATAATTTTCTTTACCTATTTAAGGGTTTTAATGAATATAATTATATCGTTTAAAAACTAAATGATTATAGGTTACCTTACTTATATTAAAGTAGGGGATTTTTTAGTATTTTAATCTATTTTAACAGATGTCAAGAAAAAAGACAGTTTCATCTAAACAAAGTATTTTATCTAATTACAAAAAAAATAAATATTGAAGAGTTTTGTTGTGAGAACAAAGGAAATTAGCATCTTTTCCAGATTTATTAGATGCTCAAAAAAAATGATTTGATCAATTTGTAAATTATTATATTCATGAATTATTTAATGAAATTTTGCCTATTAAATATACTGCTGGTGAACAAACAATTTCACTTGATATTACTAATTTAAAATTAGATTATCCTACTATAAGTGTAGATGAAGCAAAAAGAACTGAAAAAAATTATGCAGGAGTTTTAAAAGGTAGACTTAAATTAATAAATGAAACAACTTGAGAGATTCTGTTCGATAAAGTTGTAAATATTGCAATGGTTCCTGTTTTAACACAAAATTATTCATATATAATAAATTGAGTTGAAAGAGTTATTGTCTCACAAATAGCAAAGTCGTTTGGTATATTTTTTTCAAGAAATAATAAGGATTTAACTACATCTTTTAAAATAGTTCCTAAAACTTGAGTGTGGTTAGAAGTTGTTATCGAAAAAAGATGATATATTACTGTAAAAATAGATAGATCTAGAAAATTTCCATTAACAGCACTTTTAAGAGTTTTTGGTTATGAAACTAATGATTCAATTAGAACTATTTTTCCAGAAAAACATGGTGATGAAACTGATTATATTTGATTAACTTTACAAAAAGATACAACATCTTCTGCTGAAGAAGCTGCTATATTAATATATTGAAAAATTAGACCTTGAGAAAATATAGATCCTGAATCTGCTATGGATTATATTCAAAATCTATTTTTAAATCCAAATAGAATGAATTTGTGATCCATAGTTTTAAGAAAAATTAATGCTAAACTTTGAAAACTTTTAGATAAAGAAAAAACAATAAACGATCCTAATGATAATTTACTTACAAGTGATATAATAATAGCAGCAACTAAATATTTATTAAACTTAGCAGATAATAAAAGAAATTATTATGAAGATGATATTGATCATTTGTCTAATAGAAGAGTAAAACTTTTTGGAGAAATTATGTATAACCATTTACAGCCGATTTTTAGAAGATTTATAAAATCAGTTAAAGGTAAATTATCTATATTAGATTTATCAGAAGCTAAAATGTTGAAAATAACAGATTTAGTTAATTTTAAAATGATTGATAATGCTATTAAATCATTTTTTGCTACTTCTCAATTATCACAATTTTTAGATCAGACTAATCCTTTAGCTGAATTAGAACATAAAAGAAGATTGACAGCTTTATGACCTGGTTGAATTAAAAGAGAAACTGCAACTTTTGAAGTAAGAGATGTGCATACTTCTCATTATGGTAGAATTTGTCCTATTGAGACTCCTGAAGGTCATAACATTGGTTTGGTGATTTATCAAGCTTTGTATTCAAGAATCAATGAAGATGGTTTCTTAGAAGTCCCAGCTGCAAAAGTTGTAAAAGAAGTGGATCCAAAAACTGAAAAATTAGTTAACAGGATTGCTGATGAAGATATTTTTGATAAAAAGTGAAAAGTTATTGTTAAAGATTGAGATTATATTGACGAAAAAGCTGCTAAAAAAATTGAAAAAGAGTATACTGTTCCAATTAAAATTAGACCTTATGTTTCTGAAGAAATTGAATATATAAGTCCTGAAAAAGATGAAAAATGCTATATTGCGGATATTACAATTCCATTGGACGAACATAAAAATATTTTGGCAAAAAGAGTTCCTGGTAGACATTATTATGATATGGAGATGTATCATGTAAATGATATTACTCATGTGGATGTAGATCCTTCTTGTATTTTCTCTGCAAATACCTCTTCAATTTCATTTGTAGATCATAATGATCCAGTAAGAGCTTTGATGGGTACAAACATGCAAAGGCAAGCAGTTCCTTTAATTAAGCCTGAAGCTCCATTTTGTTGAACAGGTTTGGAGTGAGATATTGCGGAAAGGACATATGCTGTTCAAAAAGCAGAAGAAGATTGAGAAGTTATATATGTTGATGCTAAAAGAATTAAAGTTAAATACAAAAAATTATGAATTAAAGAATATGATTTAATAACTTTCAAAAAATCTAATCAAAAAACACTTATTCATCAAGTTCCAAAAGTTTCTTTGTGAGAAAAAGTAAAAAAATGAGATATCTTATATGAATGACCATCAGTTGTTGATTGAGAGCTTTCTATTGGTAAAAACTTAAGAGTAGCATTTATGCCTTATGAATGATATAATTTTGAAGATGCTATAATTATTAATCATAGGTTGGTTAAAGATGATAGTTTATCTGTTGTTCATATTGTAGAATTTGAAATTGAAGTTAGTGAAACAAAACTTTGAGCAGAAGAAATTACATCTGATATTCCATCAGTTTCATTAACTAAATTAAGAAATTTAGATGAAAATTGAATTGTTAGAATATGAACTTATGTTGATTGATGAGATATTTTGGTAGGTAAAGTTACTCCAAAATCTGAATGAGATTTAACTCCTGAAGAAAAATTGATACATGCTATTTTTTGAGATAAATCTAAAGCAGTAAAAGATACTTCATTATATATGCCTTCTGGTTCATCAGGTAAAGTTGTTGATATTATTATTTTAGATGCTGAAAAATGAGATGATCTTCCTGCTAATGTTTTAAAAAAAATAAAAGTTTATGTTGCTTCTACAAGAAAGATAGAAATTTGAGACAAAATGTCTTGAAGACACTGAAATAAAGGTATTGTTGCAAAAATAGTTAGAGAAGAAGATATGCCATTTACAGAAGATTGAGAAACAATAGACATATTATTAAATCCTTTAGGTGTTGTGTCAAGAATGAATTTGTGACAAATTTTGGAAACTCATTTGTGATTAGTTGCAAAAGCACTTTGAGAAAGATTAGCTGTTCCATTATTTAGTAATTTTTCAAGAGATGATATAAAAAATTTAATGGTTAAATTATGACTATCTGAAGATTGAAAATTTGAATTGTATGATGGTAAAACTTGAGAAAAATATGATAAAAAAGTAACTGTATGATATATGTATATGTTGAGGCTTGTTCATATGGTTGAAGATAAAATACATGCTAGAAGTGTTGGTCCTTACAGTTTAATTACACAACAACCTTTGTGATGAAAAGCACATAATTGATGACAAAGATTTTGAGAAATGGAGGTTTGGGCTTTGGAAGCTTATTCTGCAGTAAATACATTGCAGGAAATGCTTACAATAAAATCAGATGATGTTATGGGTAGAAATAAAGCTTATGAAGCTATTATAAAATGAGATCCAATTCATATATGTTGATTGCCTGAATCGTTTAATTTATTAGTCTTTGAATTAAGAGGATTAGCTCAAAACATATTATTTTTAAATGAGGAAAATATTGAAAAAATACATAAAGAAAGGATGAATAAAATATTAGAACTTAATCTTAAATGAGTAAAACTTGATATAACAGATGAGATTGCAGAATCTAGTTGAAATGGTGATTATGATTGAAAAGAAAAAGTTATAAATGATGTTATAAAAGAAATGGAGGAATATTGAGAAATAGATAATGATGTAGAGTAAATATTTGTTACTATGATTATTGTAATATAAATTACATAGTTTAATTTTTAAAACTTCTTGAAATGACAGTTGTAAATAATGAAAAATTTGATTGAATTATGATTAAATTAGCTTCTTCTGAAGAAATAAAAGAATGGTCAAAATGAGAAATTGTTATTCCAGATACTGTAAATTATAGAACATGAAAACCTAAAGAATGATGATTATTTTGTGAAAAAATTTTTTGACCTGTAAAAAATTATGAATGTTCTTGTGGAAAGTATAAGTGAGTTAGATATAAATGAATTGTTTGTGATAGATGTTGAGTAGAAGTTGTTTCGTCTAGAGTTAGAAGGGAAAGAATGTGACATATTAAACTTAATGCTCCTGTAGTTCATATTTGGTATTATAAAGCAAATCCTTCAATAATATGATGATTATTAAATTTATCTTCAAAAGAAATAGAAAAAATAATAAATTATGTGAAATATGTTGTTTTAGATGTAAATGAAAAACAAAAAGAAAATATAATTAAAAATTTAGATAAAAATTTTCACAATAAATTAGATGAAGTAGAAAATATTTTTGAAAGTGATGTTTTGGAACTTGATAAAAAGAATTTGTCAAAAGATGAATACAAAAAAGAGTATGAGAAATTAGTTGCTTTAAAAAATCAAAATTTAGAAAAGATAAAAAAAGAATATTCTGATTTAAAATCAAGATTAAAAACTCTTGAAAAATGAGCAACAATTCATGAAAAAGATTATAGATTAGTATATTATAGATATGAATGAGCATTTGAGTTTTGATCAGGAGTTTATGCATTACAAAGAATGTTAAAAGAATTAAATATAAAAGAAGAAATAGAAAAATTAAAAAAGCAAATAAATTCTTCACAATGAAAAAAAAGAGAAGATCTATTTAAAAGATTAAAAATTTTTGTTGCATTTTATACTTCTTGAGTTAAACCAGAATCTACTATTTTGGAATATTTGCCAGTAATTCCATCGGATTTAAGACCAATAGTTCAATTAGATGGTGGTAAGTTTGCTTCTTCAGATATAAATGTTTTTTACAGAAGGGTTTTGATGAGAAATATAAGATTAAAAAAAATGATTGATGCTGGTATGCCAGACGTAGTAAGAAGAAATGAAATTAGGCTTTTACAAGAATCTGTTAATAATTTAATTTTATGAGAAAGAAATCAAAATGGTAGAACTTGATCAGGTGTTAAAGTTTATAAATCACTTACAGATATTCTTATAGGTAAAGAATGAAGATTTAGGAAAAATTTATTATGAAAAAGAGTAGATTATAGTTGAAGGTCTGTTATTACTGTTTGACCTAATTTAAAACTTGATGAATGTTGAGTTCCACTTTATATTGCTGTTAGAGTTTTTACACCATTTATAATTTCTAGGTTAATAAAATTAAATTATGCACATACTCCAAAACAAGCTGAAAAAATGATCAAA
>Ga0256842_1001903_pt1 | contig 15905 bp, 12 predicted proteins | sample 4559240metaG_FD_185973 | JGI IMG/M metagenome (GOLD analysis project Ga0256842, IMG submission 185973) | Hydrothermal vent microbial communities from Guaymas Basin, Mexico - 4559-240 | ecosystem: Environmental > Aquatic > Marine > Hydrothermal vents | place: Mexico: Guaymas Basin | collected...
TTTTAAAGGAAATGTTGACATAAAAAAATTAGAGAAAGTTTTTGATGAGAACGATGCTTCTAAAATAAAATTTATTGTTGTAACGATTACTAATAATACTTCCGGAGGACAGCCTGTTTCTATGGAGAATTTGCGCGATGTAAAAGCTTTTGCTGAGAAAAAAGGTGTAATGGTAGTCGTCGATTCTGCTCGTTTTGCAGAAAATGCATATTTTATCAAAAAAAGAGAAAAAGGCTACGAAGACCAAACAATCAAAGAAATTGTTGCAGAAATGTATACTTATGCAGATGCAATGACTATGAGTAGTAAAAAAGATGCAATCGTAAATATGGGGGGCTTTATTGCTATGCGAAGTAAAGAATTGTTCGATAAAGCGTCTATGTTTAATATTATGTTCGAAGGTTATCTTACATATGGAGGTATGTCTGGTAGAGATATGAATGCCTTGGCTCAAGGTTTAGATGAAGGGACAGAATTTGAAACATTAGAAACCAGAATTAAACAAGTAGAATATCTAGGGCAACAACTTATCGATTGGGGTATCCCTGTACAGCGACCAATAGGAGGACATGCCGTTTTTGTAGACGCTGCTAAATTGTTACCAAATATCCCAAGAGAGGAGTTCCCTGCACAAAAATTAGCTATAGAATTGTATAAGGAAGCTGGTATTAGAGCGGTAGAAATTGGAGCCATTTTAGCTGATAGAGATCCCGTAACAAGAGAAAATCGATTCGATGGGCTTGAATTTGTTCGTCTTGCAATACCCAGAAGAACATATACAAACAATCACATGGACGTAGTTGCGGTGGCTCTTAAAAATGTATTTGATAGACGCTCCGATATTAAAAATGGAGTAAGGATATTAAAAGAAGCCCCAATAATGCGTCATTTTACAGTTGAGTTAGATGAGCTATAATTTCGTCTTCTGAAATAACATAGAATATATAATAGAGAGATTGGTGATATTTTGCCAATCTCTTTTGTTTTGATATTAGATGTTTTAGAGATTTTGTTATATGATAGTCTTTGATATATGTTTTGTTGTTAAAAGTAGTTAAATATTTCTTTTTTCTTGTTATTCTGATAATATTTAGCTTCTTTTGTTACACGCAATTAGAATATAATAAAGAATTTTAAATTTATGATAAAGAAAGTCTTGTCTGAAAAAGACATTGCAAAAAGGAAATTAAGTTCCGATAAACGTAAAATTGAACAGAAGAAAAAATATTTAGCAGAATGGGATGAAATGTTTGAACGCATGAAATCTTATAAGGCAGATTATGGTAAAACAACTGTAAATAAAGATTATCTTGATCAAAAATTATATCGTTGGTTTAGAAAGCAGAAGCTAATATATAATCATCCAACTCAAAAATTACCTAAAGAGCATTTAGAAAAATTAAATTCCATTAACTTTTACTTTGGTGATGGACATAAGGAGCAAGAAGAAATAACAGAGAATAAATGGATGGCTTTGTTGAAAGATGCTATTGATAGTGGAGAGAAAATTTATACAAACCATAGATTCCGTTATAAAGGACAAGGATTAGGGACTTTTTTGGTTGGTGTTAAACAAGCCAATAAAAAGGGGAAGAAATTACGAGCGAGAAAAAAAATTACTGCTTTAGGTTTTGAACTTGATGCACATGGTCGTGAACAAACGGTTGTTGCTTTGAGGTTTCTTGGAAATTTGGAGAACAATAAAGAAATGACTAAACAGTCTTTTCAGGCCAATTTTAATCAAAAATTTATTGAACATAAAAAAGATGATGTACCAGAAGGGATAAAGCAAGCAATCTCTGACGCCTGGTTTGATAGATTTGGAGAAGAAAGAACTTGGACGAAAATAACGAGATTGAAATCTGCAGATGATTTTATTAATGATTTTGTTAAAGACTTATTTAAAGCAGAAAATCCTACTTTAATAAGGTTTTTCCCTCGTTTTAAACATTCGATTCTTAAAAGAAAATCAATGTTTAATGCTGAACAACGCACAAGGTTGAGTAATGCTTGGCGGGAGTGTTTTGGTGCTGATCTGGATTGGGATATTGAAATTAAAAGACACAATCCTGAAGTAACATGTTCGTATTTTATTAAAGATTTGGAAAATAAAAATAAAACGACTTCTAAACAGAAATTTAAACAGCGATTTAAAAAGACCATACATCTTAAAAGAAAAGCGATATCTAAAGAAACTTTTAATAAAATAAATAAAGCTTGGGAAAATAGATTTGGAGAAAAATTGAATTGGAATATTGTGACGTCAGACGAAGATGTTCATGATCAAGCATTAAAGTTTTTAGATGATTTATTAACAGACGAAAATGCTAAAAAATCAGCTTATTTGAAAAGAGTCCATAGAATGTCGAAATTCAAAAATCATTTATCACCAGAGTTAATTAAGAAAGTTAATGCCCTGTGGAAATTGAGGTTTGATGAGCATTTAATTTGGTATCCTAAGAAAAAATTAAGCGAAGAAGATCGCATTAAACTATGGAAGAAATTTAGGTATAATGTAAAAAAGAATCCTAAAGGAAAATGGATTACAGGCCCAAAAACAATGGGGAAACTCTATACATGGGCTAATAGATTTCGTAACAATAAGTACGCATTAGCAACTGTTGCTTTTAATTTTACTGAAGACGAACTTAAAGAAATGAAAAGAGAAGGTTTTTTGGTTGATATTAACTTAGCAAAAAAAGCTAAAGAATTAAATATATAAAGCAGTAAAATCCATCCTTTTTTCTTTATTTTTGTGAAAATGAGAAACTAACAAGGATGGATATAATTATTCGTCCAGTATATTAAAATTGAAACGTATAATTATGATTGCAAAAGAATTAATTGCCCCGAAAAGTATCGTAGTTGTTGGCGGTACCGATAATATTCATGCTCCAGGCGGAAAGCTATTAAAAAACCTTTTAGATGGGGATTTTAATGGCGATTTATATGTCGTGAATCCTAAAAAAGATGAGATTCAGGGATTAAAAGTATATCATTCTGTTGATGAATTACCACAGGTAGATATGGCAATTATGGCTATTGCTGCTAAATTTATTCCAGACACAGTAGAAATACTAACAGAACAAAAAGCAACTAAAGGCTTTATCATATTATCGGCAGGTTTTTCCGAAGAATCACATGAAGGAGAAGAACTAGAAAAGCAGATTGTTGAGCAAATTAATAAATATGATGGTTCTTTAATAGGTCCTAATTGCATAGGAGTGTTAAATACAAATTACAATGGTGTATTTACAACTCCGATTCCAACATTAGACCCCAATGGGGTCGATTTTATTTCCGGATCAGGAGCGACTGCTGTATTTATTATGGAATCGGGGGTACCAAAAGGTCTAACATTTAATTCAGTATATTCAGTTGGTAATTCTGCTCAGCTTGGAGTCGAAGAAGTTTTAGAATATTTAGATGAAACCTTCGATGCTCAAACATCATCAAAAGTTAAACTGTTATATATTGAAAATATTGATAAACCTAAAAAATTACTTAAACACGCTTCTTCATTAATCAGAAAAGGTTGTAAAATTGCAGCAATCAAATCGGGAGGCTCGGAGGCAGGAAGTAGAGCAGCATCTTCTCACACAGGAGCCTTGGCTAGCTCAGACACCGCTGTCGAAGCTCTATTTCAGAAAGCTGGTATCGTTCGTTGTCATTCTAGAGAAGAGTTAACGACCATTGCTTCGGTATTTATGCATAAGGAGTTGGAGGGAAAGAAAATTGCTATTATCACTCACGCAGGAGGACCTGCAGTAATGTTAACAGATGCTTTGTCGAATAATGGTTTAGAAGTACCTTCGATTGAGGGAGCGAAAGCTGAGGATTTGTTAACGAAGCTTTTTCCTGGTTCTTCGGTAGCCAATCCAATAGACTTCTTAGCAACAGGAACTGCAGAGCAATTAGGTGATATTATAGATGCTGTTGATAATGATTTTGATAATATTGACGCCATGGTTGTTGTTTTTGGGAGTCCTGGTTTATTTCCTGTTTTCGATGTTTACGATTTGCTCGATGAAAAAATGAAAACAACAAAGAAGCCTATTTATCCTGTTCTCCCATCAGTAGTTAATGTTGCTGAAGAAATAAAACATTTTTTGGCTAAAGGAAGAATTAATTTTCCAGACGAAGTTTTGCTAGGAGAAGCTTTAGCAAAAGTCTACTACTCCGATAAACCTGTTGAGGAGAAAATAGAATTACCAGAAGTAGATTCTGAAAAAATTAGAAGTATTATTGATGCCGCAAACAATGGATATTTAGAACCAGAAAAAGTTGTAGAATTGCTTGATGCTGCTGGAATTAATAGAGCTGGCGAGGCGGTCGTTACAACAAAAAAAGCTGCTGTTGAAAAAGCAAATAACTTGGGATTACCAGTTGTGATGAAGGTGGTTGGTCCTGTACATAAATCAGATGTTGGTGGAGTTGTTTTAAATGTTAATGACAACAAAACTATCGAGTCAGAATTCGAAAGAATGATGAAAATAAAAGATACCACTGCAATATTAATTCAACCCATGCTATCTGGTACAGAATTATTTGTAGGCGCCAAGCGAGAAGATAAATTTGGACATATGGTTTTGTGTGGTTTAGGAGGTATTTTTATCGAAGTTTTGGAAGATGTCAAAGCAGGATTAGCACCTCTTTCAAACACTGAGGCTCATCAAATGATTCAAGGGCTTAATTCTTATGGAATTATCAGAGGTGCAAGAGGACAGGAGGGAGTAAACGAAGATATGTTTGCAGAAAATGTTCAAAGAGTTTCAGCTTTAGTAAATATAGCACCTGAAATTTTTGAAATGGATCTAAATCCTCTTTTAGGAAGCCCAAATAGAGTTGTAGCTGTTGATGCACGGATTAGAATAGAGAAATAAAGAAATTAAAAATAAGAATGAATACCCAATATAAGCATTGGGTATTTTTTTAATAAATTGATGATGTTTAAAGAAAAAGAAATTGTTGATGCATATAGAAAAGTGCAAGATTTACCTAAAGAAGAGTTAGATATTCAATTTAAGGAGTTGTTACAGAAGCAATCAGTAGCTCTTAGTTTTATTGTTGCTAATGTAGAGCAGTACAAACTTGAAGAGGATACCAAAAATGCTGCTGCAGAAATGCTTTTCCATATTTTTAACTTATATAAAATAAAAAAAGTAGATTCTACTTTGACAGAAGAATCAATTGCAAAAGCTCTTAATTTGATGGATGTAGCTGCAAAATCTATCGAAAACGAAATTGGAGGTTTATCAAAAGAGGATGTTACAATATTGAATAAAGCAATAGAATCAGGAAAGTCTGATAAACTTACAGGAAAACCCAAAGTCATTTTAGATGCTATTCTTAATAAAAAGAAGGAAGTTAAACAACCTATTTTGTTAGAGTTTTTGTCAAACTATATTTTTACGGATCAATTAATTATTGAAAAAGATAAGTCATTTGTATTTTCAATAGCTGAAACTATTGTCGAAGCTATCGAAATTCAAAATAAGCAATAGCATATAGGGGTTTTTATTAGAACCTAACACCCATGGTCATAATAAATTTATTTGTATTCTGACTAATATAGTATGGCGCAGTATTGGTCGACTCTAATTGATATGGATAATAGTAGTAATTACTTTGTCCATAAGAATATGCAAAGTCGATATAATAATAATCAATATTAAATCCAATACCTCCATTGTAATAAATGGTATACGAGTCTTTATTCATTTGTGTATCGTTATAAGGGGAGTCGAAATAACTAAGTCCTGTTCGTAAGCTAATCTGTCCCAATCGGTATTCAAAACCTATTTTTGCATTATGACTAGGGTTTAATATTTGACTGATATCTGCATTATCAATGGCAAACTCATCAGTATTTTCTCTAGAATTTATTTTTGCTCTAGAATAGTCAATATAATTATACTCTAGTCCGATAGTTGCTTTTTTGGCAATTACAAAACCTAATGCGGCATTTATTTTTAAAGGTGTAGTTATGTAATAATCGTAATTCCCGATTGGAGAGGAAGAAGATCTATATTTTTCTTCTCCGTTTGCATAAATTCCCCAGGAATCTATCACATGACTGTAGCTATCGGATAAATAATAACGAATAGGAGTTTGGAAAGAAGAAGCTATTCTTAGCCATTTAATAGGTTTCACAATAAAACCGATATTAAATCTGTATCCATAACCTTTTGTTGTATATTCGTTATAGTATTGCATTTCTTTAAAATTGTCAATGTTTTTATCTAGATTTCTTTCACGAAAGGTCGAGGAATAGTTGAAATTTATAGTTGAATAACCTAGCGATGCACCAATATAGAGCATATCTTTGTAATTAGCTCCAATAGCAAAAGACCACTGATCCTTTCTGCCTTTAGTTTTTATTGTATTGCTTTGAGTTTCTCCATAATTATTATACATACTGTGGTACTCGTTATTAATAGGGGCAACGCTGTCTGGATCAATCAAATAAGTTTGGTAAGCATTGTCTCCAATATAGCGACCATCATAATTGTTATCTAAATCGTAGAGAGAAGTTCCATTTGCTTGTTCAGCAAAATAATCAGTAATCGAATTATTATTATTTTCTCCATAAGCATAATAATTATGATGGTAATTATCTAGGCGTTTATAGGTGAAGGCATAATTAAGAGATTTCCAATCGCTGTTTTTGGTTTTTGAACTAACAATAAAAGCTATATTGTTGAAGTTAAAATTATATCTATTGTCGTACGATTTGTTATTCGAAAACTCAGTTTTGTTTAATGAATTATACAAAGTAGGACTAAAGTTGACTTCGGAATACATAAAAACGCCAGTTGCAGCGGGATTGTCAGATATAGAAGATAAATCACCCCCGAGAGCTCCAAAAGCACCACCCATAGAAACGTAACGAGCTGTTCCACTCAAGTTTGATTTAGAATAACGTAGTGCATCATCTAAAGATTGAGAATAAGATAAATTACTGATAATTAAGGTGATAAATAAATATATGAGCTTTTTCATAAAATGATTTTTAAGAATAGTATAATATTAATGATATGTAAAGTTATTATCTTCTAGAACCTGATGATCTTGAGCTAGAACCAGAACTTCTACTAGAGCTACTAGAACGATAAGAACTACTTGAAGAATGACTGCTACTCCGTGGTGCAGAATAGGATTTTGTTGTACTTCTTGATGAAGAACTGCTTCGTGGGGCAATGGATGATCGTTGGTGCGAAGAACTAGAGCGAGTACTTGAACTTCTTGTCTGTGTCGCCCTGCTATTTACACTCGATCTAGTAGACCTTGATCTGACAGAACTTCTACTTGATGAACCTGATCTAGAGGCTCTACTATTTACAGAACTTCTACTAGATGAGTTACTTCTTGGATTAGAAATTGATGAGCGAGAAGAACTTGAACTTCTTGGATTAGATATAGCTGAACTTCTAGAAGATGATCTAGTAGAACTTGTACCACTTGAATTTGATGAATTTCGTGAAGCTGTTGATCCTGTTGAATTTCTTCTTCCATAAGAATTTCCTCTATAATATGAGGATGAACCATTAGAATAATAGGCACTTCTTCCGTAATACCCATCGTTAAATCCATCGTAATATCCATTATTATATCCGTTCCAATAATTTCCACCATAGTAAGGATTATATCCGTAATAAGGATAACTGTTTCCGTACCAAGAATTATAGCATGAGTAAGGAGAATAGTATGGAGAGTAGTAGCCACCCCAATAACTGTACCCAAATCCCATACCAACACTTAAACTCCAATTGCTTCCTGTATAATAAGGATCGTAATAATCATCATAATCAGAATTATAATTGAATCGTTTAATTCGAGATTCGTAATCATTGTAATAATTATTACTTTTAGCACCATCTTCGTATGTGTTATTAGTAACATAGGTGTTTCCATCTTCATCATAATACACTTCTGTAGATTTCTTTGTATTTTCTGCCTCCGGTATTTGGGTATCTTCAAAATAACCATAAACTAAAGCATCGGCTTCTTTATTATCGTTGCTATCAAAGTATAATGGATCGTATGCTGTAGTTTTTGTAGATACAGAACAGGACATAATACTGAAGAAACTTGCTAAAACGGATAAAAATAATAATTTTTTTTTCATGATTGAAAGGTATTATAGGGATGAATATTTCTTTGTGTAACTTAACATGCTTATTTTTGTTTTTTTTAGTCTTAATTGTAAATCAAATTTATTAATTAATTTTACAAAAATAAATTAAAATATTTTTAAGATACTTTAACAAATACTATACCAATATATTTTTTATATTAAAAAAGTATATAAGTGTCAGATTATAAACAGAATAAGAATTACTAGGAATAATGGGAAAAGGAATAACAAGTAGAAAAGAGAATTACTCTCAGTGGTATAACGAGTTAGTTGTAAAAGCGGATTTAGCGGAAAATTCTGCGGTAAGAGGGAGTATGGTAATAAAACCATATGGTTATGCTATTTGGGAGAAAATGCAAGCTCAACTGGATAAAATGTTTAAAGAAACAGGACATGAGAATGCTTACTTTCCATTATTTATTCCTAAATCTTTTTTCTCTAAAGAAGCAAACCACGTAGAAGGATTTGCAAAAGAATGTGCTGTAGTAACGCATTACAGGCTAAGAAATGGAAAAGATGGAATAGAGGTTGATCCAAATGCAAAATTAGAAGAAGAATTAATTGTTCGGCCAACATCAGAAACTATTATTTGGAATACCTATAAAAATTGGATTCAATCGTATAGAGATTTACCAATTTTAGTTAATCAATGGGCAAATGTGGTTCGTTGGGAGATGAGGACTCGTTTATTTTTACGAACTTCTGAGTTTTTATGGCAAGAAGGTCATACAGCACATGCAACTAAGGAAGAAGCTATTGCAGAAACAAAACAAATGATTAATGTTTATGCAGAGTTTGCAGAAAAGTGGATGGCCTTACCTGTTATTATCGGAACAAAATCGGATAATGAACGATTTGCTGGGGCTCTAGAAACTTATACTATTGAAGCGTTAATGCAAGATGGAAAAGCTTTGCAATCGGGAACCTCTCATTTCTTAGGACAGAATTTTGCAAAGGCATTTGATGTGAAATTTGCTGATAAAACAGGTAAGCTTAATCATGTGTGGGCAACTTCTTGGGGAGTCTCAACCAGATTAATGGGGGCATTAATTATGGCTCATTCTGATGATCAAGGTTTGGTTTTACCACCAAACTTGGCGCCAATACAAGTTGTGTTTATTCCTATTTATAAGGGCGAAGAGCAGTTGGGTTTAATAAGTGAAAAAATAAATGTATTAGCCAAAGAATTAAGAGATCTAGGAATTTCTGTGAAATTTGATAATAGAGATACCCAAAAACCAGGTTATAAATTTGCTGAATACGAATTGAAAGGTGTTCCTGTTAGAATTGCTGTTGGTCCTAGAGATATGGAACAAGGGACTTGTGAGGTGGCTCGTAGAGATACTTTTGAAAAAGAAACGGTGATGCAAGATGATGTAGTTAAACATGTTGAAGGGTTACTAAAAGAGATTCAAGAGAATATTTATCAGAAAGCCTTAACTCAGAGAGAAGAAACTAAGCATTATGTAGATACAATGGATGAGTTTAAAATTGCTATTGAAAAAGGGGGGTTTGTTTATGCACATTGGGATGGTACTTCGGAAACAGAAAATAAGATTAAAGATTTAACAAAAGCTACAATTCGTTGTATACCGATTGATAATCCACAGGAAGATGGCGTATGTATTTTAACTGGTAAACCATCTAACCAACGAGTTTTATTTGCAAAAGCATATTAAATAAATAGTATAAAAAATGGATAAAATTCAAAAACAAATAGTAAATACTTTAAAAGAGAAGTCGGCAATTAAGCAAAGAGTATATGATTATACCGTTTCTGCTTTTGGAATTTTGAAGGAAGAATTGAAAAATACTGTTGAAACCATAAATAATGAGTTAAAAGAAAACGATAAAAGAGTATTATTAGAATATAAAGATCGAGGTTATTTTGAGGCTGAAATTAAAGTAGCAGGTGATGTAATCGTTTTTCATATGCATACTAATATTTTCGAATTTGAAAATTCACATAATATTTGGAAAACAACTTATATTCAGAAAGATAGACTTAATTCTTATTGTGGAGTAATTAATGTTTATAATTTCTTGTCAGATTCGTTTAAATATAATCGATTAGATGACTTGGGCTATTTAATAGGACGTTTATTTATTAATAAAGATGAGTTTTTCTTTGTCGAGGGAAAGCATCAAATGGCATTTTTACAGAATGATTTTGGAAATATTAAGATTGATAGAAACCATATAAAAAATGTGATTGATTCTGCAATCCAGTATTCGTTAGAGTTTGATCTATTAGTTCCTCCGTACAAATACGTAGAGCAAGTAACTGTTGCTCAAATAAATGATACAATCAATAAATCTAAGGTGAAAACAGGCAAACGTTTGGGTTTTCAGTTTTATTCTAAAGATGAAGAAATCAAATAGATTCTTTCTTCTTAATAAAATAAGAAACAACTTCTCTTAAAAATTATAGAGAAGTTGTTTTAATCCCTTTCTGGATAATTAATTCCCGCTTGCATCGAGTTAATTAATTTAGTCTAACTCACCGTATAAATCAAAATCATCAGATGATGTTATTTTTATTGGGTAAAATTCACCAATTTTAAGATTGTTTTCTTTTCCAATAAGTACTTCATTGTCAACTTCTGGAGAATCGAATTCTGTTCTACCAATAAAATATTCATTATCTTCTTTATCAATAATTACTTTAAAAATTTTACCAATTTTAGATTGATTATTTAAATTCGAAATATTTTGCTGCACATCCATCATTTTATTAAATCGATTTTGTTTCTCATCATCAGGGACATCGTTTTCATATTCTTCGTCGGCAAAGGTATTATCTTCGGCTGAATAGGTAAAGCCACCTAGTCTATCAAATTTTACATCTTCAATAAATTCGATTAGCTCTTCGAAATCTTGCTGTGTTTCTCCCGGATGACCTACTAGCATTGTTGTTCGTAATGCAATATCTGGGACTTCCTTTTTGATGGTTTTTACCAATTTTATAGTTTCTGCTTTATTGATATTTCTTCGCATTAGATTAAGCTGATTATCGCTCACATGCTGCAATGCTAAGTCAATATATTTACAGACTTTTGGGTTGGTTTTCATAACTTCTAAAATATCGTATGGAAAACGAGCAGGGTAGAGGTAGTGCATGCGAATCCATTCTATCCCATTTATTTCAGATATCTTCTCGACTAATTCAGCTAATAGATGTTTTTCTTTAAGATCTAAACCATAGTAAGATAAATCTTGTGCAATTAATATGATTTCTTTAGTCCCTTTATTAGCTAAATATTTACATTCAGCCAAAATACTTTCCATAGGTCTGGAACGGTGCTTTCCTTTTATTAGAGGAATTGCACAAAAGGAGCAGGTTCTATCACAACCATCTGAAATCTTTACATATGCATAATGACTTGCTCCTGTCAATATTCGTCTTTCCAAAGTATTTTTAGTTGTTTTAAGACGTAAGTCACTGTAAATTTTTTCTAATTCATAGGTTCCGTAATATTGGTCTATTTCAGGAATTTCAGCTTTAAGTTCTTCTCTATATCTTTCGGATAAGCAGCCAAATACACGGATGTCTTTTATGGAACCCTCTTTTTTTGCTTTAATAAGATCTAATATAAGATCGATAGATTCTTGTTTTGCATCTTGAATAAAACCGCAAGTATTGACCAAAACAATGTCTTTATTTTCGTACGAACCATTATGTTCAATTTCGTAACCATTTTTTTCTAATTGGAATAAAACTTGTTCTGAATCGACTAAGTTTTTTGAGCACCCTAGAGTAATAACACTAGCTTTCTTCATTTGTGTATAAATTGAATTTGTCAAATTATTTAATCAACAAATATACAGACAAATATTTTAGCTCAATGCTATTTTTTTGTTCTTCTACGATTGAATTTCAATTGGTTCGTAATTCTCTTCTACCCAACTAAGTAGAGATAAATATTCTTTCTTACTAAGCCAATTAACAGATTTATTAAGTTCTTTTACGAAAAGAAACGAATTAAAACGTAATTTCTTAAGTATTTTTTTTTGGTATTCTAGCATTTAATTTTTTTATTGTTTCTGCTTTAAGATTACGTAACTCTAGATTAGAAAGTTTTTTATTATCAATTTATTTAATAATTATAATTATTTGATAATAAGTTAAATAAGAAATGTAATTCAAAAATACGTGTAATTAACTAATTATAATTACGTAAGTAAAAATTAGTAAGGATCAACATTAATTTGAACGACAATACTTCTAAATTCTCTTTGAAATTTTACAGCATCAATTCTGTTTAATATAAGAGTTTTATAGTGGCTAATAGATTTGGTTTTGGGAAGTTTTATTAAAATATTTTGTAAGTACATATTTTGAATTCTATTGATAACAGGAGGTTGTGGTCCAAGAATAGGAACTTGTGGTAAAATATCTCTTAACTCTTTACTTAATAAATATGCCGCTTTATTACTTATGTTTGGGAGTTTGTGTTTCACAGTTAGTTCTAGCAATCGAACATAAGGGGGATAAGCAAATTCAAATCTTTCTTTAGTTTGCTCTTGATACATACCTAAGAAATTATTTTGAAGTATTTGTTTAATAATTTTATGATCTGGCTGTGTAGTTTGAATAAGTACTTTTCCTGCTCCATCGAACCGTCCTGCACGCCCACTAACTTGTGTTATTAATTGAAAACTTCTTTCTTCGGCTCGAAAATCGGGATAATTCAATAAATTATCGGCATTTAATACTGCCACAAGACCAACGTTTTTAAAGTCTAATCCTTTGGTTACCATTTGTGTACCAATTAATATATCGATTTCTTTGTTTTCGAATTTATAAATAATCTCTTCAGCAGCATTTTTCTTTCTGGTAGAGTCTAAATCGAATCTAGCAACTTTATTATCTGGAAAGAAGATTTGAATTTCATCTTCAATCTTTTCAGTTCCAAATCCTTTTGTTTGCATGGAAGGGCTGCCACAGGCTAGACAGTGGGTGGGATTTTTTATCGAATAACCACAATAGTGACATTTTAATTCTCCAGAAAATTTGTGATAAGTTAAACTAACATCGCAATGTTCACATTGAGGAACCCATCCACAGTCAGAACATTCTACAAAAGGAGCATAGCCTCTGCGATTTTGAAAAAGAATGACTTGTTTTTTATTATCAATGGTATCTTTTATTTCATCCAATAATTGCGATGAGAAGTGAGAATTCATTCTCTTCTGATGTCTTGCTTTCTTTAGGTCAACAATTTGTATTTCAGGTAATAACGATTTATTGTGTCTTTCATCGAGTTCGACTAAATCATATCGATTTTGTTGAGTATTAAAATAGCTCTCAATCGACGGTGTTGCTGTGCCCAGTAAAGTTTTTGCATTATATTGTTTTGCTAGAATAATTGCGGCATCTCTGGCATGATACCTTGGCGAAGGGTTATATTGTTTAAATGTATTTTCGTGTTCTTCGTCAACGATAATTAGACCTAAGTTATTAAATGGTAAAAAAATTGAAGAACGAACGCCAAGTATTATCTTATATTTAGATTGATTTCCTTTTAGTAACTCTTTCCATAATTCAACCCGTTCCATATCGCTATATTTGGAATGATAGATGCCAATATTATCGCCAAAAACAGCCGCCAATCTATCAATAATTTGAGAGGTTAGTGCAATCTCGGGTAGGAGATAAAGGACCGTCTTATTTTGTGCTAATATTTCTTCGATAAGATGAATATAGATTTCTGTTTTTCCGCTAGCAGTGACCCCGTGGAGTAAAACAGTATCTTTATTTTCAAATGATTTTTTTATTTTATGTAAGGCTTTATTTTGTGCTTCAGAAAGCACTTTTTTACCCGAAATTAAGGTATTATTGGGCTTTAGTCTGGCTATGGCCTCCTGATAGGTTTCTAAAACACCTTTTTTTATTAGTCCTAATAAAATAGAAGCACTAGAATTAGTTTCTTTTAATAATATGGATTTACTTACTCTTCGTGGACTTTCGGAAAACGGAGCTGATATATTTAAGAAATTGAGTAATAAATCTTCTTGTTTGTGTGCTCTACCAATTTGTTCAAAGGCTAAATTAATATTTTCTTTGTGTTTGAATGCCTCGCTAAGTTTAATATAAGTTTCGTACTTAGGTTTGTAGTTTTTTATAATTTTCTCGCTAAGGGAAAGCGCTCCTTTTTCTTGTAAAGATTTTACTAATGGTAGAATCTGTTTTTTATTTAATAATTTCCCAGCCTCTCCAATACTTAGGTTTTCAGTATCTTGTAGTAGTTTTATTAATTCAGATTCTTTAGGTTTTAACTGATCATAATGATTAAAACTTTTGTTGAAAGCTATTTTTAATTCACTCTCTAATCTTAGTCCGGTAGGTAAAGCGGCTCGGTATATTTCTCCGACAGAAGACATATAATATTTAGATAACCAGATCCAAAATTTTATTTGATTAAGATTGATTATGGCTTCTTTATCTAAGAAATATTCTATTGGTTTTGTTTCATAATGCTGAGGAGGATTATTGTGTTTATGAACAATAATAGCAGAGTACAGTTTGCTTTTCCCAAACTGTACAATAACTCTTTTTCCAAGCTCTATTTCTTTTTGCAAATCTAGGGGAATAGAGTAAGTGTAGAATTCTCTAATTGCTAGAGGTAAAACAACATCAATATATTGATATTTAGTATCTTGATTCAATTATTCTTTTGTTCTAATAATTTAGTACAGTTAATAAATCATACAATTTCTGATCTATTTTTTTGTCTTTTCTAATTACAGTTGAGAAAGGAACAGAAACAACTTTTCCACATTTAGTTCCAAGCATAACATCATTTTCACCCAAGAGTAATGCTTCAACAGCTGCAACACCAAGTTTAGATGCTGTTACACGGTCGAAGGCACTCGGTGAACCTCCTCGTTGAACATGACCAAGAATAGTAACTCTAACATCGTAGTCTTCAAAATCAGTTCTTACTTTTTTAGCAATTTCATAAGCTCCTCCTTCTTCTTCGCCTTCGGCAATTACAATTATTCCGCTCGATTTTTTTTCTTTAAATCCTGTTTCTAAATAGAGATGTAAATTTTGTAAGTGTGTTGAAATCTCAGGAAGTAGTACAGCTTCTGCACCAGAAGATATCCCTGAGCGAAGTGCCAGGAATCCTGCATCACGCCCCATTACTTCGACGAAAAATAATCTATTATGAGCATTAGCTGTGTCACGAATTTTATCGATGGCCTGCATGGCTGTATTAATGGCGGTATCGTAACCTATGGTATAATCGGTTCCGCATAAATCATTGTCTATAGTTCCCGGAATTCCAACAAAAGGAATATTATATTCTTCTTGGAACACTTTTGCACCAGTAAAAGTTCCATTTCCTCCGATAGCAACAACTGCATCAATGCCTTTTTCTTTTAAATTATTATAGGCTATTTTACGACCTTCTTTTGTCATAAAAAGCTTGCTTCTAGCACTTTTAAGAATTGTACCTCCTTGTTGAATAATATTACTAACCATTTTGGAGTTAAGTGTTTTAAAGGAATTATCAATTAGACCTTCGTATCCCCGCATAATTCCAAATACTTCGAGATGATTGTATAAACCTGCTCTTACAACGGCTCTAATTGCGGCATTCATTCCTGGAGCATCTCCACCAGAAGTAAATACTGCTATTTTTTTGATTTCTTTTTGCATTTTATTTTTCTATTGTTTGTATATGATTGGCTATTTTGTCCATTAACCACATTGGAGTAGAGGTTGCTCCGCATATACCAATGGAATCGTCAGATTTAAACC
>Ga0256842_1001904_pt1 | contig 15902 bp, 18 predicted proteins | sample 4559240metaG_FD_185973 | JGI IMG/M metagenome (GOLD analysis project Ga0256842, IMG submission 185973) | Hydrothermal vent microbial communities from Guaymas Basin, Mexico - 4559-240 | ecosystem: Environmental > Aquatic > Marine > Hydrothermal vents | place: Mexico: Guaymas Basin | collected...
GTCATCTATTTCACAGAATATTTTTGTTAACATTTTTTAGTCGTCTCTTTTTGTTTTAGTGGTTTAAAACTATAGAACGACTTCTCTTTTAATCTCCTTATCCCACTTTTTTTATCGAACTCAGGTTTTTACATGTTTATTGTTCATCACTCGGATAGCAAATGGTATCTTTCTTTTTTTGAGCCAACGAAACCAAACATCTCCTACGAACTCTCTATCTGCTACTAAAACCTCTATCCTATCCGCTCCAAAAACATCAATAAATTTTTTCATAATCCTAATTCTATCTCTATATCCTGAGTTTCCTTGTTTGGTTTTTTTCTTGAGCAAATACCATACTATCGGGATTGCCACGCCCTTATGGGCTACACTTAACATTAATATATTGATATGCACTTTGCCAAATTTCCAATTAGTTCTATCCATTGATAATACTAATTTTCCTTTTGGCAAAAAACTTCCCATTAGCTTCATCATTGTAATTTTATCAAATCTAAATTTTTGAAAGAACCGATTTAATCGCCTATAGTTTGCTTCTTTTGATTGTTTTGGATTTAGTACTTTTGCTAATTTTTTTAAATTTACCCTCTCTAATTTTATTATTGCAATTACTAATGCCACTATTATAAATATTCTAGCCTTATTCCAGCCTGTTTGCTCTTTTATTTTCTCTTCAATTATGTTATTATTCTCTTGGAGTTTGTTTGTTTTCACAAGGTAATTTTACCTAAATTATAAGCTCCATTCTATTTTTAAATTATTTTTTGACGACTACTGAAATTATTATTAAGCTCTCTTCTATACAATTTAAAAAAAGAGTTACTGATTATATCAAAGAGATGTTACCTTGGAGAATTCACTATAAAAAGGGAGTTACAGTTACAGCAGGGAGTACTCAATTGGCACTCAAAAACATTTTTAGTACTTTGCATATTGGGCTGTTTTTTCCTAAAGTTGATAAAATGATTGATGGGGATTTTGAGAATAATAAGTTTTTGGGGGTTTTGGAGTATGATTGTTATGAAGAGAGTGGGTGATTTTGTCTAAAGTGTAGTCATAGATTAAAAACTATTTTTGATATTTTTGTGGTTTCTATGATTTTCCATTGAAAAAGATACTATTTAAAAGAGTCTCCATCTAAAATTATTAAAAGTATAAGTTAAAAATCCAGCCTCTCCTACTATATTTAAACCATTAATATAGTAGTGGGTAAAATCATTATTTGGATTTATTAATCTATATCCTAAATCATTTAATATTATTTTCCCTACTTTATAGTGGTTGGTTATTTCTCTTTTAAGATTAATCTCTCTATTTGAAAATAAAAAAAATGGGACTTTTGCCACCTCAAAATCCAATTCAGAGTGACCATATTTATAGTTATCATCTCTATATCCTAATCTTTCTCCATGGTCAGATACAAAATATAGTTTAAAATCTTTTTTGGTTGATAGTAGAAAGTTAAAAATTCTATTTAAAAGATAATCTATATATAAAACAGAGTCATTATAACTATTAACTTTATATCTGAAATAGTCCAATCTATTATAGTTAGATTTTCTAAAGATAGATGGAATATATTTTTCATAAGGGGAGTGATTGGCTCTAAAATGTAAAACAATAAAGTTTTTTTTACTATAGTTAATATCTTTTAAATCATTAAATAACTCATTATCATAACTATCTTTTTTATAATCTTTTCTTAGTTTTATATGGTTAGCATATTTCAAAACAGAAGATATGCTCATACCCTCATTTTGCATAGAAAACCATGCTGTATTATATCCATTGCTATTTGCTAATTTTATTAGATTTGTTTTTTCGGTTACTAAAATAGAACTATTTTTAGGCTCTCTTTTTAGAGTAAAAAATGATGTAACAGCTACAGGGGTATTAACACCACTACTAATAGCTTTTGTATAAAAGAAATTCTTACTATTTTTTAATCTATCTAAATTTGGAGTGTTATTATTATCATAACCAAATAGATGTAATCTCTTATAACTTAAACTCTCACCCATTATTACAATAATATTTTTCTCTTTACTATCTATTTTTTCTATTTTATATGGTTTAAATTTACTATTATTAATATAAGGCTTTAAAATTTTTTCTTTTGTTGCAATAGATAAGCTATATAGCATATTTAAATATGAAAAATTTAATGGTGAAATTGATAAAGAGTATGGTTTTAAATGGGCATATATTGGTAATGATACTAATATTAATAGAAATATATAATTAATATGCAGATACTCTTTTTTTATTTTTTTTGAAAATTTAATAATTATATATATAAATATCATAAAAATAGTAGAAAGAGTAATAATTATAGGAAAAATAGAGTAAATAGAGTCTAAAATATCATCTATCTCACTAAACAGTACTCTTAAATGATATGGTTGAATTAAACCTCTAAAAAATGAGAAATATATAATTTCAATAAGAGACAAAAATATAAAAAATATAGAGAATATATATCTAAACTTCTTCGTTGTAAATGATATAAGTAGAGATGATATATAAGTTATTCCTATCTCTTTATATGTAAATTTAGATGAATATATATAAAAATTACTAAAAATCATATTAGTAGATAAATCTATTAATATTAAAATAGAACCTAATAAAATTGCAAAATATATATTTTGATTTATAAGTTATCCTTTTAAAAAACTATATCTATAATTATATAAAATAATATTTAAAATATCAAAAGATATAAATAATAATTAAAGTGATACAATACGCACTTTAAAATAAAAGGGTAGTAATGAAAAAAATTATTTTAAGTTTAGCATTAGGTGTATGTTTAAGTACAACAATCTATGCAGATAACAATCATAATAAAAAAAAAGAAGATAGTATTATAATCAATCTTACAGGTAAACAGAGAATGTTGACTCAAAAAATGAGTAAAGAGGCACTATTAATTGCAAGTGGTATAGATATTAAACAGAATAAAAAAAACTTAAAAGCAACAATTGCACTTTTTGATAAAACTATAAAAGGGCTTTATAATGGAGATAAAAATTTAGGACTTTATAAAACTAAAGATAAAGAGATTTTAGAGCAGTTAGATTTAGTCTCTAAACTATGGAAATCTTTTAAAAAAGATGTAGAAAAGATAGCCTTAGGAGAAGTAGAAAAATCTACGCTAGAAGCAATTGATAAAAAAAATATGCCACTATTAAATAATATGAATATGGTAGTTCAAATGTATCAAGATAAGAGTAAATCAGATTTAGACCCACAAATAGCAAAAACTATTAATCTAGCAGGGCGACAAAGAATGTTAACTCAAAAAATGACTAAAGAGCTACTTCTAATTGCTAATAAGCTTAAATCTAATGATAATGAAAAGAGTCTTAAGAGTACAGGTGAACTTTTTAAAGATACACTAACTGATTTAGTAACCAATAATAAAGAGGCAATGAATGACCCAGAAATTTCTAAAAGATTAGCTAATGTTAAAAAGCTTTGGGATAAATATCAAAATATTATAGCTAATAGTGATATTTCTCAAAAAGGGCAAAAAGAGTCACAAGAGAAACAAAATAAAATTAGTAAAGAGATAACTAAAGAGTTATTAACTATTGCTAATAGAGTAGATGCTTTGACCTATAAACAAAATCTTAAAAAGACAGGTGAACTATTTGATAAAACACTAACAGCACTAATAAATGGTGATGCTGAATTAGGACTTGCTAAAACAGAAGATAAAGATATATTAGAACAATTAAATAAAGTTAAAAAACTTTGGAATGAATATAAAGATATTATAGCAAATGCAGATATTTCAGAGAAAGGACTAAAAAAAGCTATGGATATAAATATTCCTCTACTTCAAAGTATGAATAAAGTTGTAATAATGTATGAAGAAAGAGTAAAATAGTTCTAATGAAAATATGTTATAATTAATAACAAATTTTTAAGAAGGATTTTATTATGAAGAAATTAATACTATTTGCTATTGGTTCTATGATTGTATTTGTTGGTTGTACTCCGAAAACAGCAGGATTAGATTCAGCATATTTAAATAATAATAGAGGAGCAGAAGGTGCTCAAATTACTAGAGCAGAAGCTAGACAATATAAAAGACAACAAAATTTAACTGCTGATGAAATAAGATTAGAAAATATGAAAAGACACCAAAGTTCAGATGCAGTTAAAGAGGGGTCATCTGCCCTAGATTCAGCTGCAGATGCTGTAAAAAATGCTATTAGCATTTTTAAATAGAAAATGATTAATATGAAATACTTTATTTTTTTACTTATTGGTCTATTAAATTTTACAGCTTGTGCAAGTGACAGCTCTTATACTCAAAGTAATAGAGCTGTAAAAATAAAAGATAGTTCTAAAAATCAAGAACAAAGAGTAGCACTTATTATTGGAAACAATGATTATAAAGGTGTTTTATCTAAATTAAGCAATCCAATTAATGATGCAAGAGCCATTAAAAATATTTTAGAACAAAGAGGATTTAAAGTATTTTATAGTGAAGATGTAACTAAAAGGTCAATGAAAAGTAAACTAAATAGTTTCTACAATGCTTTAAAAAGAGGTGGAGTAGGAATGTTCTATTTTTCAGGACACGGTATAGAGGTAGATGGACAAAACTATCTTATTCCAATTGATGCAAAAATAGAAGCTAAGAGTGATACTGAATTCGAAGCTATTGCATTAAATAGAATTACTAAACGACTTCAAGATATTGGAAATAGACTTAATATTATAATTCTTGATGCTTGTCGAAATGACCCATTTAGTAGAGGTGTTGGAACTGGAGGACTTGCTAAAGTTGAACCTATAGGAATGTTTGTATCTTTCTCAACAGGAGCTGGAAGTGTATCTAGTGATGGTAGAGCAGGAGGACATGGACTTTTTACTGAAGCATTAATTAAATATATGAGTCAACCACTTGATTTAAGAGATGTTTTTCAAAAAACAAGAAAAGATGTCTATGTTAAATCAAATCAAAAACAGTTTCCAGCTATTTACGACCAAACTATTAATGGTAGGTTCTATTTTACATATCCAACAGGTGCATCTTCCAAACAAGCAGATTATACTCCCGAACCAATTATTACTCCAAAACCTAGAAGAGAGAGTAGTTATAGACAAAGAGATAGAGAAGTTCAAGAGAGAAGTGAACCTATAGATATTTCACCATATCCTATAAATAAAATACCTCCAAAAAGAACTCATGTAGAAGAGGAAAAACCAGAGAAGTATTTTCACCCAAAAGAGGATTATAGCTCTGTTGTAGGTTATGACTAAATATATCTCCTAAAGGAGATATATCTTAAACACTCTTTTGAGCTATTAAGAGAGTGGAAATTCCCATTGAAAAAGACTCTGTATATTTCATCTTAAAACCTACACTCTCTAACTCTTTTTCTAACATCTCTGTTGTTAAAAACTCCTCTATAGAATCAGGTAGATATTTATATGCTTCATAGTTTTTAGAGATTAATCCTCCAACTCTTGGTAAAATATTTTTCATTCCAAAATCAACTATTTTATCTATAAATCCACTTCTATCCTGCTTTGTAAACTCTAAAATTACAACTATTCCATTTGGTTTTAATGCTCTATAAAACTCCCCTAATGCTTCTACTCTATCTACTACATTTCTAATTCCATAAGAGATAGATATTATCTCTGTAGTCTTATCTTCTACTGGTAACTCTTGGGCTTTACCCTCTAAAAACTGTGCAAAATCAACCTTTTTTCTAGCTACTTCTAACATTCCTACAGATGGGTCAACGCCTACAAACTTTTTAACATCTATATTGTGCTTTTTAGCATACTCTTCCCAAAATAGAAGTAAATCACCTGTTCCACAGGCTACATCTGTTATCTGCTCTATCTCTTTTAAACCCAAAATATTATAAGCCTTGTCACACCCTTTTCGTCTCCATTGCTTATCTATTCCCATACTTAAAACTCTATTTGCTAAATCATAAGTTGATGCTATATCATCAAACATATTTACTATCTTCTCTTGTTTTTCTTTTTTGTTTATTTGATTTTCCAAAGGTTTTTGCTCCATTTTAATAATTAGCGTTATTATATGTAATTTTTTTTGTAGATTGCTTATGATTACAATCTATTTTATAATATAATTTTTGAAATCAACTATTTGGAGTAAACATTTATGAACAGATATTTAAAAATATTTTATATGATATTAATATCATTTACAACTATTCAAGCCAAAGAGATAAATCTAGGAAAAGTAGATTGTAATATAACACAAAAAGAGTATAAGAACTTTAAAGACTCTTTTAACAAAGCTTTTATTGGTATTCCAAAAGGTGTTTTAGGAATAGCAACACCATTTTATGGGACTTTAGAAGAGGCATTAGTAAAAATACCAAATTTAAAAAACTATACTAAAAAACTGCCAACCGTTGTATATATGCAAGGTTCAAACAGATTTAATAGTGGTAAAAAATTTAGAGAATGGATTACAGGTGAAGTTGGGTATATATTTTTTGCACCCAATACACATATAAGTAAAGATAGACCAATCTATAATTCACCTGTATCAAAAGAGATATATGAAAGAGTTCACGCATATCGTCAAGCAGAGATTGACCTTTTTATAAAAAGATTAAATGAATTACCATTTATAGATAAAAATAAAATGTTTCTAATGGGTTACTCTGAAGGTGCTGTAGCCTCTGCTAGATATGCAGGAGATGAGTTTGTGGGACGAATTATACTCGGTTGGAGTTGTGAACCTAGTTACTATACAGATTTTCCTAAAATTGGAGCAAAAAAAGATGACCCATTTTTAAATATTATAGGTAGAGATGATGAGTACTTTGGAAAACAGAACCCTTGGAATAATGCCTATAGAAACGAAGGACATTGTGGAGATGCTCTTTTTAAATTTACAAATGCAAAAGTTGTAATTTTACCTAATATTGGACATAACCTATTAAAAAGCTCTTTTTTAAAAAATGAGATACTTAACTTTATTAAATCTTTTAAAAATTATAAAATTAAGAAAAATAAAAAACTTTTAAAAAAGTCTATCAAATAATTTGATAGACTTAAATATTAAAAGTATATAGTAAAGCTTCTATTATTAAAACCTCTATATAACTCTATTCTCTCTTCTTTTGTATAATTTAGATTATTATTATTAATTCGAAGTTCATTAATATTTTTTAAATTATATAAAGGTGAAAAATCTATATGGCTAAATTTATTATAACTTAAATCTATTTTTTCAATAACTCTAGTCTCTGCTAAAGGTGTAAAATCAATTTCACTAAGATTATTATGACTTAGATTTAAAGTTTTAATAGTTGAGAAGATACTCATATAAGTTAAATCTATATTATATAAACCTCTCTTTTCACAATTTATCTCACCACCATAATAGCCTGTATTTGCATTATATAGTGAACTATTAAATGTTCCTCCACACTCTGTTTTATACCATGTTTTAAACTCATCTAAACTACTTGTATTTGTATATGTATAATCACTTGAAGAACCATAGTTACCAATAAATATAGTTTGATTTTTAGAAACTGTATTTCCATCATTATCTGTAACTATATATGTAATAAGATAAGTTCCTGCTTGATTAACATTAACTGTGTCTCCAGCTATCTCTATTCGTGAAGTTAAATCTCCATCTTCGAAATCTTGTGCAGTTGCTTTTGGAGTAAATGGTCTTCCAAGTGGCAAATAAAGTGTATCTCCATCTGTAATTGTAATTACAGGTATTGAACCACTATATGTTTGACCACCATAATATGGGTCTCCACCCCCACCTCCATCAATATTACCTGAATTATCTACAATAGTAACATATCTATATTGGACATCTTCATTTCCATCACTATCTACTACAGAGTATGTTACTGTATATTGCCCTACTCTATTAAAGTCTATATCATTTACTATTTTTACTTTATCTGTTATATCTCCATCTTGTGGGTCATAAGCCTCATATCCATATTGGTCTCCTTCAATACTTCTTGCACCAAAATTTACTGTAACATTAGTATCTCCATATAGTGTTATATGTGGTTTATATGTACTATTCTCATTATCATATATTGTCTGATTATCATCAACAGCTCCACAACCACTAAGGGTAAATATATTAGAAACTAAAAATACAAATAAAATTATATTTAAAAATACACTTCTCATAAAAAACCTTTCTATTTTTATTTTATATCATAATAACATATTTGTGATTAATATGTTAAAAAAATATATATAATTCAAATATATAATAGCTCTAAAAGCCTATAATTCCAAAAAATAAAAAAGGTTTAGACATGAACAACGCTTTATCTATCTACAAACGCTTATTAAAAGACCCTATATCCAATATTCCTAGTTTACTATTTTTAGGAGTAGCAATATTTGGTATAGTAGCACTAATAGTCTCTTTTATAACTAATATTTTAGTTTTTCCATTTATGTTAATAGCTATAATATCTAGTTTTATTGCATTATGGTATATTGATATTCTTGGTACTTTAAAAGAAAACTTAAAAGAGATGGAAGAGAGTATTAATCTTCTTAAATCAAATAATGACCGACTTCATAATGAGTTAAATGCTATGGAGGAGTTAAGAAAACATTTGGAACTTTATGCAAAAGAGAATAAAAGTAACTTTAATGAGGTATTGGATAATTTTCATAAAAGTTTTAAAAGATTAGAAGATATAACTATATCCAATGAGAGAACTTTACTATATCGTATTGCACAAGATTTAGAGTTTATGGATAATAAAGAGGGAATGAGTAAACAAGAGTATAAAAGATTTATTAGAAGAGTTCCAAAACACCTACAATTATCATTTGACAAACTAAATAAAACCCATTTTGATGAAATTGCAGGAGCTGATAAAAAAATAGATTATAAAGAGGTACAAAATTTAATCTCATCTATTATTACTAAAAAGGCATAATTTAGCTAATGCCTATATTTAGAACAATTAAACAAAACTGGGCAAAAACAGAGAAATGTAACCCTAAAAGAGTAATATATCCAAAAAGTGAAGAGGAGATTATATCTTTAATAAAAGAAGCAAATAGAACTAAAGAGAAGAAATCTAGTAGTTGGACAAAATTTAAAAGTTATTTTATAGCCTCTTTTAGACGCTCTTTAGTTCCAAAAATAAATAGATTAATGAGTTGTATTCTTATTATTAAATTCTATCTAACCTCTCTATTTCGTCAATACTTAGTCCTATAGTCTCCATAATAAACTCTATTGACATACTAGCTTTAAGAAGATTTTTTGCTATTTCTTGATTTCTTTGCTTTATTCCTTGTTCTATTCCCTCTGTTAATCCAGTTTTATGAGCTGTTTTGTAACTATTTATTAAATCCCTATAAATTTTTAAATTTCTATGATATTTATCTTGTTCCTCTTTTGGTAATTTAATAAACTCTGCTTTTTCAAAAGCTTTTTCTATAATATCACCTTCTAACTCTTTTGGAATATCTGTCATCTTATTTAAATTTTGAAAAACATATATCCACCACTCAAGATGATTAAACTGTTCTTTATTATCCTTTTTAAATTTGGGAATTTCAACATAAACCATATTTAACTTATCATACACTACTTTTTTAGTTTTTATATCTAATATTTGTCCATGATGTAGATACTCTGGGGTATCTTTAAACCTTTCAACTTCAAAATTTAATAATCCAATAAAGTATATAGGGGTTAAACTAAAGTCCCATGCTCCTCTTATAGCCTGTTCTTGAATAGGAAAAGTTGCATAATATAATGCTCTACTTTGAAAATGCTCTTGGTAAACCTTTTGAAGCTCTACAATAAAATTACTTCCTCTCTCATCTTCACAATATAAATCAAAAATAGCTTTTCTATCATTTGGACTATCAGGAAGTAGTTCACCATTTTTAAAAATAATATTTTTTATTTTTTTATTACCCTCTAATCCTAAAATATCATTAATTAAACTCTTTAATAGTTCAGTATTCTCTTCATCTCCAAATATCTTTTTAAAACCAAAATCTGTAAATGGATTTATATATTTTTCAATATAACACATGGCTTTACCTTTTTTAACCAAATTATACTATAACTCTATATAATTTACCTATTTCCAAAATAGTAAGCAACCCCTAAAATAGTTAAAACAACCAACACAGCAATAGTAATTTTAATTACACTATAGGGTCTCTCTCCCACAACTTTTCCCGTTTGACCATTAATTAAATAGTCATAAACTTTACCCCTCCATTTAAATTCGGCTGACCATATTGGAAATAGTACATCTTTATAGGTTGTATCTCTATACTCTGTTTTCATATACTCTATCTGCTGTTGGTCTCCTCCTATATCAGATTTTATAGTTCCAATAATTACTCTCTCCATCTCTTTTTTGGCATATCTAAAACCCTCATCTAAATCTATAGTATACTCTTCACTCTCAAAGCCTGATAGATACTTTTTATTAAAGGGTACAAGAGTTTTTGTGTTCCATGGAGATAGACTATCTAGTAGTAAGTGAGGTAAGGTTTTTGAAGCACCCACTGTTATATCATCAAAACTATTATAGACCTCTCCTCTAACAGGTGTCCATCTAATTCTAGGCTCTTCCTCTTCTACTATCTGCTCTCTTCCATTTATCTCAACTCTTCTTTGAACTCTTACAAAATATATATCACCCCTCTGCCCACTATATCTTGTATTGGTTTTACTATCATAAGTCCAATATGGTAAATAGTAGCCTGTTAATTTTCTATTTCCATCTACAAAATCTTTTAACTTAGTTGGTGCAAACCATAATGAACCAATCCACTTTTTAAACCTCTCTTGAGCATCTTTTTGGGTAATATTAAAAGAGATTAGAGATTTAGGTTCTATTGGTTTTGTAAAATCTGTAATAAGAGGAGTTTCGCAATATGGGCAGTTTGAGCTTATTAGATAGCTCTCTAATTTAACCGTTGCCCCACACTTTTGACATCTAATCTCTTTACTATCAACCCTTTTTTTTGAAAACTTTGTTAACCCCTCTTTAAAGTCATACTCCTCTATCTTAATATTAGATTTTTCTATATCCTCTAAACTACCACAAAAATCACATTTTAGCTCATGAGTAGTAGCATCGTATCTTAAAGTTCCCCCACAATTTTTACAGATAAAGTTTTTTGACTTAAATTTCACGATATTTTATCTCCTATGGTAGTGGTGGAGGTGTATTTTCAAAAAGATTTGAAAGTTTATCTCCTGCCTTTTCCCAATTTTTCATACCCTTAGTCCAAACTAAAGAGTCTCTTTTTATTTTTCCTTTATCTATAAACTCTTGAATAGTTCTTGTATCATAAGGTCCTTCGCTTAAATTATCTACTGCTATATGATACATAGTCTCATCTCTACTTGGAAGTGGTGGTGGGGTATCTTTTTCTACTCTCTTACCTTGTCCAAACATCTCTTGACCTAATGAAAATCCCATACCCATTCCCATTATATCACCAATTCCACTACCACCTGTTGCATTTCCTAATGCTTCTCCTGCTTGATATTTTAGATTATCATCAAGATTACCTGTAACCTCTCGGCTTGTTCTTCTATCTAATGCTTTTTCTACATTTTCAGGTAGTGAGATATTTTCAATTATAACTTTTGTAAGTTCTAATCCATACTCTTTAAAATATGGTGCAATATGTTTAGTAACATATTCACTAAAATTCTCATAGTTAGAAGCTAAATCTAAAACAGGAATTTTACTCTCCCCTAAAACCTTTGTAAACTTAGATAAAATAAGATTTTTTAACTGTTCATCAATCTCATCAATCATAAAGTTACCATCAGTTCCTACAATCTCTTTCATAAAAACTTTTGGGTCTATTATTCGTATCTCATAAGTTCCAAAAGCTCGTAATCGTACCATAGAAAACTCTGGGTCTCTAACCATAATGGGGTTTTTTGTTCCCCATTTTAGATTTGTAAATCTTTTAGTATTAAAAAAATAGACCTCTGCCTTAAATGGAGAGTTAAAACCGTGACTCCAGTGTTGCAAAGAGGTCATAATAGGTAAATTTTTAGTCTCTAACTCATAAATTCCCGGTCCTAAAACATCAGCTATCTCACCCTCATTTACAAATACAGCAACTTGTGACTCTCTAACTGTAAGTTTTGCTCCATATTTAATCTCATTTCCTTGTCTTGGAAATCTATAGACCATAGTATCGTGGCTATCATCTAACCACTCTATAACATCTATAAATTGTCCACCTATCCAATCAAAAAGTCCCATATCTTACTCCTTAATATCCTGAACTAACTTATCTGATGATACTTCCATTTTAGCTTTTGTAGCTAATAGTGCATCTTTTAACTCTTGTTCTGTTTTATTAAGCTCAACTAATGCTCTCTCTCTTGCCTCTTTACCCTCATCTGCTATTTTTAAAGAGTCATTTAGAGTATCTATTAGAGTTTGATTTGCTTTTTTAATACTCTTAATATCAAATACACCTCTCTCCATTTGAGTTCTAACCTCTCTGTTAGCTTCTCTAAGCCCCTCAGCATTTTTCTCTAATAGCTCATTTGTTAAATCATTTGCATTTTTAAGAGCTTTTGCTGACTCATGACTTCTAAATATAGTTACAGTTTGGGCTAATTGATTTCTCCAAAGTGGTACAGTATTTACTATAGTTGATGTAATCTTATTGATAAGTGATTTATCATTCTCTTGAATAAGTCTAATACTAGGAAGTGACTGCATAGCAACCTGTCTTGATAATCTTAAGTCATGAATTCTTCTCTCTAACTCATCTCTAAATCCTCTAACCTCTTTTAACTCTTGAATTGCCATCATCTCACCATCTTCTGTTTTCTTTTCATATTTAGGGATAACCTCATCTTCTAACTCTTTTAGTTTTATCTCCCCTGCTTGAATATATAGCTCTAAATTTCTAAAGTAGTCTAAGTTTGCATCATAAAGCTTATCTAGTGATTTAACATCAGTCATAAGTTGAGATTTATGAGCCTCTAGGCTATTTGCTATCTCATCTATCTGGTCTCTAACATTCTCATACCCTTGCATAAACTTAACAAGTGGTTTTGTTCCACCAAATAGACTCTTATACCATGGGAGTTTTTTATTTGGGTTTAACTCATCTATATCAAAACCTTTAATAGATGCTACCATCTCATTTAAAACTGCTCCAACTGCACCTGTATCTTTGTTTTTAACACCATCTATCATTCTATTTGATATATCATCAAGCTCCTCTTGAACAGATGCCCCAAAATATATAATACTACTTCTATCACTAAAATCTAACTCACTTAAAGCTTTCTCTAATTTACTCTGCTCCTCTGGCATAACTGCTGGTAGGTTTTCACTTCTCTCTTCTACTACTGCTTCTATAATCTCTTTTGTTTTTGTTTCCATCTCTTTATCCTTTTTTAATTTTTTATCTGCTCTTGAAGTACATCAATATGAACATCAAGGTCAAACTGATTGTTTTTTTTAAGTCTTATTATCTCTTTATCAAATCTTTTCTCTACATCACTAAGCAGACTATATAGTCTCTCTTTTGTATCCTCTTTTATATCCTCTTCGTCCATCTCTATATAAGATTTTGTAACCTTTTTAATCCCATCAATATATACTATAATAAATTTTCTAGCAACTCTTACATCTTTTGGGTCAGCTTCAATATTGGTCAATATCTTATAAGCTTTATCTATAGCTACTCTTAGTTGTGATTTTAGTTTAGTATCTTTAATTAGAGTCATATCCTCTTCAATACTACTAAGTTTACCTCTAGCAGTAGCTAAAGTCTCCAATACAAATTCAGCAGAAATATCACCAATATTCTCTAATTTATCACCCCTTGGGTCAAATCCATAATATAAAAAATACCCAATAGATGCAACTACTCCTAAAAATAGACCAATTAATATATCCTGATACCCAGCAAATGAGGCACTAAAAAATGTAGAAACTCCAAGTAAAACTCCTGCCATTAATTTATATGGAGTTTTTGGTGCTTTTGTAAGTGTTTTTGTATAATAATCTAACTCTTGGTCTAACCCCATTGCATTTGCTTTTGCTGTGGCAAAAAATAGCCCAAATGCTATTATATTAAATATAAACGCTTTTATCTCTAACATAAGTAGAGACATAACAATAGCTATAAATAGTGGTAGTAGAAAAATATATAAAAAATTTCCTTTTTTTATCTTTAGAGGGTTATCTTGTTCTATAGTTGGGTTATATCGTTTAGCTTTTGACATATCTTCTCCTAAAATAGTTTAAGAAGAGGATACCAGACAGAAATACCTGAAGAGAGCAGAATAAATAGAAAACCAAATATCTTTTGCAACTTAAATCCTTTTAATATTTTTTGTTTAATTTTATCATAAGTTTTTAAATATTAGTTGTATATTTCTAAAAAAAAATTAAGTTTAATCCTCACAAACACATAGTAAGATAGCAAAATATAATGTGGGAGAAGTGATATATTTATCACTTTTAGCAATGTTATCAGGAGCAAATAGCTATAAAGATATGGCTTTATGGATAGCAGTAAAAAGAAGAGAGCTATCAAAATTATTAGGACATGGGTTACTTCCCCCAGCGTATACAACAATCAGAAATGTTTACTTAAATATTGATTTAGAGGCATTAAATAAGATGTGGGTCTGATTTAGCACTAATAGCAAAGGTATATGAACATACCCAAATAGAACAGTTGGCAAAGAGTAGTGACTTTATAGAGTTTTTAAATCAAGGAGATAATATTAGTAATCTCTTAAAATATGTAGATAATGCTTGGAGAGATAAAAAAACTAAAGAGATAGCTAGAGGGATTTTTAGATGTTAATTAAAATTATCTAAAAGTTCTAAAAGCTCAAAGTAATCTCTATTAGATAAAAATCTAGTAGTAGCATAATATAAAAGTGCATATTTAATATATTCATAAAATATCTCTATTTTAATATTAGCTCCATATCCACCTAAAAGTGCTTCTACTTTTTCTTTATCTAAAATAGAACCATTAAAACAACTACTAATTGTAATTACAGCTAAATCAAAATAGAAGTCTCCCAAACAAGCATCACTAAAATCATAAACTCCACTTAAACTATTATCTTTAAATTTACAATTATCCATAAATAAATCTCCATGAATAACTCCATCTCTTTTTAGAGTTATATTAATAATATTAAACTCTTTTAAAAGTCTTTTATTTTTAGTTAAATCTATAAGCTCTTTTAATCTCTCTTTTGTAAATAGCTCTTGATTTTTAATTTTTATATATCTAGTTTGATTATGAAATTTTTTTAAAAAAGTAGCTATCTCTTTAATCTGATTTATATTTGGATTAAATATTATATCACCTTGAATTTGAGTATATATAATTGCTTCTAAACCATTAATTTTAAATCTATCTATAACTTTTGGAATAGGAAGTAAGATAAGAGAGTTTAAAAGTTTTATTTCACTATCAATAGTCTCTAAAGAGGTCTCTTTTTCAAAAAGTTTTAATACGAAAATATTATCTAAAAGATAAACAGTAGCCATAACTCCATTAGTTGTTGGAATTAGATTATATTTTCTATATTTAATTGGTAGTTGTTTTTTTTCTATATAAGTTTTTATACCCATTTTTTTCTATTTTAAATTTTTTTCTTATTATATTTAATTTTAACTAAATAGATTTATAAGTGAACTTAGATAGAATAAAATATAAATTATAAAAGGATTATAAAATATGAACGCAAAAAAAATACTATATTTACTCATACCTTTCTACACAACTTAAATAAAAGATAAAATGCTAAAATACCTCAAAAAGAATATGAATAAAAGATTAAAAAAAGACACGAGATATTGGTAAAAGGCGAAATGAATACAAAACATAAAAGC
>Ga0256842_1001905_pt1 | contig 15888 bp, 25 predicted proteins | sample 4559240metaG_FD_185973 | JGI IMG/M metagenome (GOLD analysis project Ga0256842, IMG submission 185973) | Hydrothermal vent microbial communities from Guaymas Basin, Mexico - 4559-240 | ecosystem: Environmental > Aquatic > Marine > Hydrothermal vents | place: Mexico: Guaymas Basin | collected...
GTTAGCCAAATACGGCATAAATATAATAATGATTTCCACCTCAGAAATTAAGATATCCTGCATCATTGATGAAAAATTCACGGAATTAGCGGTAAGAGTCCTCCACGAAGCATTCGGGTTGGACAAAATTGAAAAGGAAAATTAAACATTAGCAGAGGAAACATAACGACAAACGAGGTCTCAACAATGGTTTACATCTACGACACAACATTAAGAGATGGCGCTCAGACAAGAGGCGTTTCATTCTCTTTAGAGGATAAACTAAGAATAACTCAAGCCCTCGATGATTTAGGAATTCACTACATAGAAGGTGGTTGGCCCGGCTCAAACCCGAAGGATTTAGCCTACTTTAATAAGGTTAAAAACTTAAACCTTAAAAACTCCAAAATCGTTGCATTCTCTTCAACGAAAAGAAAAAAAATTAAAGTAGAAGAAGACCCAAACATCCAACAATTAATAAAAACAGAAGTTCCAGCAGTAACGATATTCGGAAAATCGTGGGACTTACACGTAACAGAAGGTTTAAACATTTCCTTAGAAGAAAACTTAGAACTTATTTTTGAAACAATTAAATACCTGAAAAACTACTTTGATGAAGTATTCTTTGATGCAGAACACTTCTTTGACGGCTATAAATCAAATCCAGAATACGCCATAAAAACGTTAAAAGCAGCAGAAGAAGCAGGTGCCGACTGCTTAGTTCTGTGCGATACAAACGGTGGAACTTTATGGTATGAAACAGAAAAAATAATAGACAACGTTTTAAAAGAAGTAAAAACACCTTTAGGTATCCACGCCCACAACGATTCTGATATGGCAGTGGTTAACTCCCTTATAGCCGTTAAAAAAGGTGCAACTCAAGTTCAGGGAACAATTAACGGTCTGGGAGAAAGAACCGGTAACGCAAATCTTTGCTCCATAATTCCAAACTTAGTCTTAAAAATGGGAATAAAAACAATCCCCGAAGAAAACCTCAAAAAACTATACGAAGTTTCAAGACTCGTATCAGAACTCTCAAACAGACCTCACCCTGCTAATCTACCATACGTCGGCGATAACGCTTTTGCCCACAAAGCAGGCGTTCACGTCTCAGCAGTTGAGAAAAATCCCAAAATGTATGAACACGTAAAACCCGAAAAGGTAGGCAACAGAAGAAAAATTATGATTTCAGAACTCTCAGGAAGAAGTAACGTAATAAGTAAAGCAAAAGAATTAGGAATAGAACTCTCAAAAGATGCCCCAGAAGTTAAGAAAATCCTTTCCCGTATCAAAGAATTGGAAGCAAAAGGCTACCATTTCGAAGGCGCAGAAGCTTCCTTTGAACTTCTCTTAAAAGAAACGATGGGATTAACCAAAAAATATTTTGAGCTTAAAGGCTTCCGCGTTTTAACAGAAAAACGTTCGGAAGAAGAAGAAGCTTACGCAGAAGCAACGATAAAGGTTGAAATACCGGAAGAAGTAGCAAAAGAAAGGAACATAGAAGAAAGAGTAGAACACACAGCAGCCGAAGGCAGAGGTCCCGTTGAAGCTTTAGACAAAGCCCTGCGCAAAGCCTTAGAAAAGTTCTACCCATCAATAAAAGAAGTAAAACTCACAGATTATAAGGTGCGCATCCTCAACGAAGCAGCAGGAACGGAAGCTTCTCCGAGGGTTTTGATTGAGTCAACTGACGGTAAAAAGAAGTGGGGAACGGTAGGAGTATCGCCCAACATCATAGAAGCTTCATGGCTTGCTTTAGTTGACGCGCTAAAGTATAAACTGATGAAAGACGAAGAAAGGAAGAAAAGTAATGAATGATGAAGCCAAATTATTAGGAGGAGTAGGTTCTGCCCTTTTGGCTTTAGGAATAACTCCCTATGCTGGAATACTGTTTACTTTAGCAGGATTTATCCTGCTGTTAATAGCGGTAAAACAAATATCCGATAAACACAACGACAAAAACATATTTCGTAACTTTCTAACTGGAACTATCCTAAACTTAACTGGAATTGCAATAGCGTTGGTAGCTGCTACATCAACGCTCTTGAATCTCTCTTCTATATCCGACATAGATAACCTTACAGCTTTAGGAATCGGAACGTTAATAGGAATCTCCATTGCACTACTTACTTTATACGTAGCACTTGTAATTTCCGGATTACTCTTTAAAAGAACCTTCAACTCAATAGGTAAGCTGACAAATAACGATTTATTCTCCTTGGCTGGGAACCTCATATTTTGGGGAAGCTTAGCAACAATTATTCTTCTGGGCGGAATACTGATTTGGGTCGGGTGGATTTTAATTGCAATAGCCTTTTTTACTACAGAAACCAATAAGGATATGACTGAAACAGCAACAATACTTTAATAGAAGCCCCGCAAGCGGGGCTCGGGCTTAAGTGGTAGAGCTTTCTGCATCATTATAAATATCGCCAACTATAGGCTCATTAAATCCTTTAAACCCTCTAACAGTTTCAACTCTAAACTGCGTTGACCTATACCAGATATCTTCAGGAGCTTTCTTCACAGGAGTAAGCTGCCAACCCCTCATCTCTTCATAATAATCCCAGTTTACATACTCGTTAAAGTTGTGAATCAAGTCTGTTATTACTAATCCCATATCAAGGAGAACCTTCTGAATTCTTCTCCATTTATCAAGGGAAGATTCTCTCCTCGTTACACCGAAGTATCCCGCACATCTTTCAGCCTTCAGCGTAGCAACGCCTCTACCCACAAAAGCCTTTATAGCTTCTACCGTTTCAGGAGGGTCTGTAAAGAAAGTATCGTAAGCACCTACAACATCTTCCGGTAAAGGCTGTCTCAAATCGTGAACCCTCGCATCAATTCCAAGGTTATACTTATCAGAAACCTCTTTTATAAAGTTTACAAGTCTTTCATCAATTTCAAGAATCGTAACTTTCTCAGGAAGTCCAGAAAGAGCAAGTGCAATGCTCATAAGGTCATCATCACCCAAAACAATAACTTTCTTACCTCTCAAATCCCCTCTACTGTCAGCTAAAGCAACTCTGGCAAACGTATTTTCAGGAGTAACGTAACCCTGGTCAAACTGATGAATGGCTGGGGGTCTCTCTTCTTGAATTTTTAAAAACTTTTCATAAGCTTCCTTTAAGTCATCAATAACAACTCCTCTTCCCTTACATCTCGGGCAAACATGAGAAGCAAACGGCTCTATTTTTGCCTTGCTGGCAAGTTCAGCTCCAGCTTCCGTGAGGAGAATTTGGTCACCCTCAAAAACTACAAGGTCACGCTTGTTAAGAAGCTTTAAAATTTCCGCTACCAATGGAAGCGGCTCATCGGAAAGGTCAACAATCTTCCAAAAATCGGAAGATGACATTACCGCTGCAATCACTTTTTCAACGCTTCTTGGGTAGGCAGGAACTTGCGTGTTTTCCTCCGCTTCTCTTGCAATCTGCTCAAGTATTTCCATCTTCACTCCTCCTCATATACAAAGTTTGGTATCGCAAAAGCTCCGTAATGAATTTCCGGATTGTAATACTTTAATTTTCCATTATTCCTAACAAATCTTTCGTAAGCTTCTCCTAAAGCTCCAGGGTTAACTCCAAGCGGGTCTAAAGAATTAGAAGCAAAAGTGAAGCTCCACATACCAGAAGGGTATGTAGGAATAAACGCAAGGTAAGGTCTCACAATCTTAAATACTTTTTCCAATTCTCTAACAACTCGTCTATGAACCTTCCTTTGTGCAAATGGCGATTCAGATTGAGTAACAAAAACTCCGTTTTCTTTCAAAGCTCTCAAACAATCCTTATAAAACTCTTCCTCATACAAAACTTTAGAAGGTCCTACAGGGTCAGAGCAATCAACAATTATGACATCGTATTCGTTTTCCTTATCCTTAACAAACTCCCTACCATCATCAAAAATCAGGTTAACTCTCTCATCCTCAAGTTTACTGGCTATAGAAGGAAATTCCCTCTTTGCAACCTCCACAACCTCCCTATCTATCTCCACCATATCAACCCGTTCAACTCCGTGCTTCAAAACCTCCCTAACAGTTCCTCCATCTCCTCCACCTATAACCAATACTTTTTCAGGAACAGAATTCATGGTAAAAAACGCAGGATGAACTATCATTTCGTGATATACAAATTCATCTTTTTCTGTCGTTTGCACAGCACCATCTAAAACTAACATCTTTCCAAAGTCTACAGTATTCAAAATTGCTATTTCTTGAAAAGGCGTCCTAAAAGAACGGGCGTTTGTCACTTTAAACGTCAATCCGGTTCCCTGCAGCTCCATACCTTCACCGTTGTAATATTCCGTAAACCAAAGCATCTCTACCCCCAAAATTTCAAAATAAGCTCTCTGACGATTTTCGCAGCTAAAGCCTGCGTAGTTCCAGAAGGGTCATAGGGAGGCGAAACCTCTACAACATCAAAACCGACAACTTTCACGGCAGGTAATTTATAAATAGCTTCAAAGAATTCAAGCGGAGAAAATCCCCCCACCTCCGGCGTCCCCGTCCCCGGGGCAAAAGCAGGGTCAAAGAAATCGATATCAACAGTAAAATAAACAGGTAATCTCTCATCTATCAGCACATCAGCAAGCCTTTCAGGAGTTTTAAGATAAGTAATCTTCTCACAACTCTTCATAAGCTCAAACTCTTTCTTTGTTCCACTCCTTATCCCAACTTGAACCAACTTACAACCAAGTTCCAAAATTCTCCTCATAACGCAGGCGTGAGAAAACTTAGTTCCCAAATACTCATCTCTCAAATCAGCATGAGCATCAAACTGGACAATACAAAGCTCACCGTATCTATCAACTAAAGACTTAACAACAGGATAAGTTACAGAATGTTCCCCTCCAAGCATAACAGGATACTTTACGTCCTTCATAAAATCCGTAACAGACTCAATCATACTTTCAACAGTAACACCGCAATCAACATTTCCCGCATCAACAAAATCAAGGTCTTCAAGGCTTTTATCAAGCTCAGGGCTGTAATCCTCTAAATTCTCCGAAAAAAACCTTATACCGTCAGGGGCAAAACGCGCTCCCGGTCTAAAACAGGTTGTAGAATCAAAAGGAATACCAAAAATAACGATATCTCCTCTATCAGAAGAACACAAAAACTCCATAACAAGCTCCTTAATGGTAGAATTACAAAAATCGTATTGGATATAAAAATGGAATTCAAGCTCAGAGGAACAAACGTAATAGCGATAGAACTTATAACGGATAATACCAACTTCAGCGTGGAAAAAATAAAACAATTTATATCAGAAAAAAAGCAAATACTTAAAGGAACGAGATTTATCATCTCAGTAGAAAACTACACCTTAAATGAAACAGAACTTGACTCGTTAATAGACTTCTTCCGAAAAACTCCAGAAATCTTTTTTTGTGGCTTTAAAACAAACCTAAAAGAAAACAGGGAACTCTGCATAAAAAAGGGGATTCCCTGCGACATCTCAAGTATGGAATTGGAAAAAATCGAGGAACGCTCCGCAGCAGAAGAAATTAAGTTTATTAGGAAAACACTCCGTTCAGGTGATAAAATATCCTCATCAGGCGATATTATTATAATGGGGAACGTTAATCCAGGAGCGGAGGTAGAAGCAGGAGGAAACGTCTATATTATGGGAGACTTAAGGGGGATAGTAAAAGCTGGAATAGGGAAAACAGAAGGGGAGGTTAGAGCTCTGTTTTTCCAGGCACCAAGGCTGGAAATCTGCGGAAAAGAATTTACTTTTAATAGAAAAGAAAAATACTTAAACTTCAAAGCAAAAGTAAAAGGCATCCATCAAACCATAGAATACTACAAAGACAGGAAGGGAAAAAATGGCTGATAAGGTAATCTGCGTTACATCAGGAAAGGGAGGAGTAGGTAAAAGCACAGTAACCGGCAACTTGGCAACTGCTTTAGCAGCAAAAGGTTACAAGGTTGTCGCAATAGACGCAGATATCGGACTTCGAAACCTTGACCTCATACTGGGACTTGAAAACAGAATCGTATACGACATCGTTCACGTTATAGAAGGCGTATGTCCTGTTGAAAAAGCACTGGTAAAAGACAAAAGAACAAAGAACTTATACTTACTTCCTGCCGCTCAAACAAAAGATAAAAGCGCAGTAAAACCTGAAGATTTAGTTGCAATAGTAGAATCCTTAAGGAACAACTTCGACTTTATATTCATAGATTCTCCTGCAGGTATAGAAGAAGGATTCAAAACGGCAGTTACCCCTGCAGATACAGTCATAGTAATTGCAAACCCTGAAATGGCTTCCATAAGAGATGCCGATAGAGTAACAGGGCTCTGCAGCGCAATGGGAAAACCGGAACCAAAACTTATTGTAAACAGGCTTGACCCTAAAAAAGTAGAAAAAGGAGATATGTTAGATGCAGAAGATGTCGTCCAAATATTAGGACTGGAACTTTTAGGCATAGTTCCAGAAGATAAGGAAATGGTTTCTTACATAAACAGAGGAGAACCTGCCGTTCTGTCCGAAACTTCAATAGCAGGAAAGGCACTGAGAAACATAGCCGAAAGACTCTTGGGTAAAGAAGTTCCCTTTTTAGAATTAAAAGCCGAAGGGGAAGGAATTTTAAACAAAATAAAGAAACTATTCGGAGGGACTTAAAGAATGGGATTTATGGATAGATTAAGAGATGCCTTCAGAAAACCTCCGGCAAAAGAGGTCGCCAGACAGAGACTTCAGCTAATACTAAAATACGACAGAGCAGGACTACCGCCGAATGCCATCAACGCAGTTAAAGATGCCATACTAAACGCATTAAAAGATTTCCCTTTCATAGATGCATCGGGAGTAACCATCAATATATCCGAAGGTGATACAGATAGAGAAAAGATAGAAATAGAAGTGCCCGTAAAAAACAACTAAAATAAAAAGCCCCCAAAACGGGGGCTTTAGTTTCCATGTAAACTCTCAACAACTATTCAGCAGTTTCTTCCTTCTCTTCAACCAACATAACGATAGCTGTAGGAGCAGCATCTCCCTTTCTGTAGTCGTAGTGGAAAAATCTTGTATATCCACCATTCCTGTTCTTATACTTCGGCGCTATCTCGTTAACAACCTTGTAAGCCACGTCCTTTCTCGTAACAATTCTCAGCACGTCCCTTATTGCCTTTACTTTATCTTCCTGTTTCCCTTTAGTTATCACCTTGTCTGCAAGTCTCCTAAGTTCTTTAGCTCTCGCAACAGTAGTAACTACCTTACCGTGCTCCATAAGGTCAGTTACAAGATTTCTAAGCATTAACATTCTATGTTCAGTAGGTCTTCCTAACTTCTTTCCTTTTACTCTATGTCTCATTCTTTCCCACCTCCAAGCTCAAATCCGAGAGAAGCTAAGAATTTCTCTATCTCCGCAAGAGATTTTTTACCAAGACCTTTCATACCCTCAAGCTCTTTCTTTGTAAGTTTAAGAAGGTCTCCTACAGTTTCTATACCGTTATCCATAAGCACTTTAAGGGCTCTTCCTTTTAGTCCTGCTTCTTGAAGAGTTTGAGAATAAACCTCTGGTTTTTCCTCTTTCGTCTCTTCAGGTTGAGTAGTAGCAAATATAACCTCAACCAACTTATCCCTTATCGTAGAGAAATGCTCTATAAGTATGTTAGATGCCCTAACGACGGCATCCTTCGGAGAAATACTGCCGTCGGTCCAAATTTCCATAGTTAACTTGTTGTAGTCTGTTCTTCTTCCAACCCTCGTATCTTCCACTTTAAATGCCACTTTCTTTATAGGGGAAAAGTCCGCATCTAAAGGTATCCAACCTATTGTAGAAATGTCAAAAATCTCTTGAATGTCTTCAGAAAGAACAAACCCTTTACCTTTATCTATCCTAAGATGTATCTCTATCTCCGAATTCTCATTATCAAGAGTAGCTATCTCAACATCAGGCGTTAAAAGCTCTACTTGAGAAGGAAGTTCGAAATCTCTGGCGTAAACTTTTCCTGGTCCCTTCTTTTTCAACTCGATAAAAACAGGACCATCACCGTGAAGAACAAACCTTAACTGCTTAAGGTTAATAACTATCTCTGTAACATCTTCCACAACACCGGGAAGAGTAGTAAACTCGTGATAAGCTCCTTCGAACTTAACTGCCGTAGGAGCTGCTCCCTCAATAGAAGAAAGGAGAACTCTCCTGAGAGCATTACCGATGGTAGTTCCGTAGCCCTTCTCAAGAGGTTCAACCACGAATCTACCGTAGGTATCGGAATGTTCCTCCCAGACGAACTTCTCAGGAGTTATAAACTCAACCATTATTTCCTCCAATTTTCAGTTAGCTATTACTTGGAGTAAAGCTCAACAATAAGGTGTTCTTGAACAGGAATCTCTATTTCATCTCTTGTAGGTTCTGCCTTAACAACTCCTTTAAAGTTTTCAGCGTCAAGCTCAAGCCAGGACGGAATACCTCTCCTTTGGGCAAGTTCAATACCTTCTTTAATTTGAGGAATATCTCTACTTTTCTCCTTTACTTCAATTACATCTCCCGGCTTTACAAGGTAAGAAGGTCTGTCAACTTTTTGCCCGTTAACCAAAATGTGACCGTGAACTACAAGTTGACGAGCATGACGGTGGGATTTTCCGAAACCAAGTCTGTAAACAACGTTATCGAGCCTACTTTCAAGAAGCTTTAACAAGTTCTCACCTGTCTGTCCTCTCATACGTTCAGCCATTTCATAGAAGCGCCTAAACTGTCTTTCCCTTACACCGTAGTAATACTTAACCTTCTGCTTTTCCATAAGCTGACGAGCGTAGTAGGAAATTTTCCTACGGGAACGACCATGTTGTCCGGGAGGATAAGGTCTTCTATCAGTAATTGCCTTACCTTTTTGAGACTTTTCCTCGCCAACGTATATGTTAACACCAAGACGCCTTGCAATACGCCACTTAGGACCTGTATATCTTCCCATCTACTACCTCCATTACACTCTTCTTCTTTTTGGTGGTCTGCAACCATCGTGAGGAATAGGAGTAACGTCCTTAATGGCTTTCACGTTAAGACCTGTAGCAGCAATAGCTTTAATAGCTGTTTCCCTACCACCACCGTTACCCTTAATTCTTATCTCTACATCCTTAACTCCAAACTCCTTCATAGCCCTCTCTGCAGCCTTTGTAGCAGCAAGCTGGGCAGCATAAGGTGTGCTCTTTCTTGTTCCTTTAAAGCCAACAGTTCCGCCGCTTTCCCAGCAGAGAGTATTACCTTCTTTATCAGTAAAGGTAACAATAGTATTGTTAAAACTTGTTTGGATATGAGCTATAGCAAAACCCACCGTTCTCTTTTGTCTCTTTTTGGAACCTTTTTTGGCTCTTGCCATTAATTACCTCCTAAATGATTACTTCTTAGGTGCTTTCTTCTTACCAGCAACGGTTTTTCTTGGACCTTTACGGGTTCTTGCATTGGTTCTTGTTCTTTGTCCTCTTACGGGAAGCCCGAGTCTATGACGCACTCCCCTGTAACACCCAATTTCTATCAGTCTTTTGATGTTCATAGCAATTTCTTTTCTAAGGTCACCTTCTACCTTGTATTCTGTCTCTATGATTTTCCTTATCTTGGCTATCTCTTCTTCAGTAAGGTCTTTGACCCTTTTTTCCGGGTCAATCCCAGCTTTTTCACAAATCTTAAAGCCAGATTTAATACCAATACCATAGATGTAAGCCAAAGAGTAAGGAACTTTTTTGTTATCAGGAATATCCACTCCTGCTATCCTTGCCACCTCTTTCCTCCTTACTTACCTTGTCTTTGTTTGTGCTTCGGGTTTTCACAAATAACCCTCACAACACCCTTTCTTCTAATAATCTTGCACTTTGGACAAATCTTTTTCACAGACGGTCTTACCTTCATCTGCTACCTCTCTAAATTAAATTTTATGTGCCTTCAGCCGCGGTATATAAAGGGACGGTTTATCCTTTCCTGAAAACTATTCTTCCCCTCGTTAAATCATAGGGACTCAGCTCAACGACCACACGGTCGCCTGGCAAAATTCTGATAAAGTGAACCCTCATCTTTCCTGAAGCGTGAGCCAAAACTTGGTGACCATTATCAAGTTCAACTTTAAAATATGCATTAGGAAGCGCTTCCACTACTTTCCCTTCTACTTGAATTCCTTTTTCCTTCGCCATAAACACAGCTCCGTAAAATGTTCTTTTTAAATTGCGGACATAATTATAGTCCCTTCTTCGGTAATAGCAACATCGTGTTCAAAATGAGCAGACAACTTTCCATCTTTAGTAACCACAGTCCATCTGTCCCGTTTCACCTTTACTTTACCTGTTCCCTCGTTTACCATAGGTTCAATGGCAAAAGTCATACCAGGTTCTAAGGTAATGTTAGGATACCCTTTATATACATAGTTGGTTATCTGCGGTTCTTCGTGAAGAGAACGACCTATACCGTGCCCAGCATAACCTCTTGTAACGTTAAAACCGTGAGATTCTACAAACTTTTGAATTGCCCTGGATATATCTATAAGTTTTCCACCTGCTTTTGCCGCTTCAATACCCTTATAAAGAGATTCTTTCGTTACATCAATAAGCTTCTGGGCAGTTTCACTTATCTTACCAACAGGCACAGTTACAGCTACATCCCCCACCCATCCGTTAACAATCGCTCCAAAATCGAGACTAACTATGTCTCCTTCTTTAAAAACTTTCTTTTTAGTTGGCAAGCCGTGAACCACCTCTTCATTAACAGAAACGCAAATTGCTCCCGGAAAACCGCCGTATCCCAAAAAAGCAGGTTTCACACCGTATTCCTTGCAGTAACTGCGAGCAAGTCTATCCACATCTAAAGCAGTCATTCCCGGAGCAACTTGTTCTGCTATCTTCAAAAGAATTTCCATAGTAGTAGCCGCAGCAGTTCTTAAAGCTGCTATTTCATCTGCAGATTTCAAAATAATCCCGTGCTTATTTTTAACCATTTAAGCCTAAAGTCTCCTCAATTTTTTTAGTTATTTCATTAATATCGCCTACGCCGTTAATTTCAACCAACAACCCTTTAGCAGTATAGTAATCTATCAACGGAGCCGTTTGCTCTCTATAAACTTTCAAACGATTTCTTATTATCTCTTCAGTATCGTCAGCCCTACCGCGAGCTAACAGTCTTTTTACTATTTCTTCATCATCAACGTTAAGATAAATAACCTTATCCAAAGGCATTCCCAACTCTTCAAGCAACTTATCCAAAGCCTCAGCTTGAGGTAAAGTCCTTGGAAAGCCATCTAAAAGGAAACCATTTCTTTTAACATCTTCTTGAGAAAGCCTTTCTCTAATTATTCCGATAATAATCTCATCGGGAACAAGTTCACCCTTATCCATATACTCCTTAGCTACCTTTCCTAATTCCGTTCCTTCCTTAACAGCAGCTCTCAAAATATCCCCTGTAGATATATGAGGAACGTTGTATTTTTCAGCTATTCTCACTGCCTGAGTGCCTTTTCCCGCACCCGGAGGACCTAAAAACACCACCTTTATCATCTTATACCTCCCAAATTAGCTCGCATTCTACCCCTCCTTTTTCTACCCAAAAACCCTTCGTAAGAAAAGGAAAGAGCAAAAGCTTCCATTCTTCTTAAAGTATCAAGAGCAACTCCAACAACAATCAGAATAGAAGTTCCACCAAAATAGAAAGGTAGTTGCATTCGATTGGTAATTATAATCGGAATAACTGCAACAAGTGTTAAGAAAATAGCTCCTGCAAAAGTCAATCTGGAAACAATTCTATCTAAATACTTTGCAGTATCTGTTCCTGCCCTTATACCGGGGATAAAACCGCCAGCTTTGTTCAAATTTTCTGCAATATCTTCAGGATTAAAGATGATGGCAGTGTAAAAGTAGGTAAAGAAGAAAATTAAAACTGCGTAAAGAACCAGATATGCAACAGAACCAGGTTGAAGGAAATTATAGATGGTTTGAGCTATAGGATGGTGAACAAACCTTGCCACAGTTGCCGGAAACATCAGAACAGATGCTGCGAAAATAATAGGTATAACGCCTGCAGGATTCAACTTTATAGGAAGATAACTGGAATAACTCCCTAAAGCTTGGGCTCCTGCTGTTCTTCTTGCGTATTGAAGAGGAACTCTCCTTTCTGCTTCCTGAATATAAACAATTGCAGCTATCATCGAAAGGATGATAACGACAACGCCAATTACTTTAAACAGAGAAATATCCCCGTTTTTTAATTCTGTAAATAACGCAATAACAGCATTAGGTATCCTCGAAACTATACCTGCAAAAATAAGAATAGACATCCCGTTACCAATACCTTTAGCCGTAATTTTTTCTCCAAGCCACATAAGGAAAGTGGAACCGGCCGTTAAACATAGAACGCAAGTGAGTATAAAAGTAAACCCATAATTAGGAACCACCGGCAACCCGGATGGACTCGTCATTCCTTTCAAACCTATAGCTATACCCAACGATTGGATAAAAGCCAACAAAACTGCACCGTAACGAGTATACTGATTTATCTTCCTGCGTCCGTATTCACCTTCCTCCTTGGCTAACTTCTCCAGAGAAGGAAAAGCAACTGTTAAAACTTGCATTATAATGGCTGAACTAATGTAAGGCATAACTCCAAGGGCAAAAATTGTAAGCTTACTCAGTGCGCCACCAGAAAAAACATCCATAAAACCCAAAACTGTTCCCTGTGCTTGATGAAAAAATTCGGAAAGTGCACGGACATTAACGCCGGGAGTAGGAATATGCGCTCCCAGCCTGTAAACAGCCAGGAGCAGCATCGTAAAGATAAATCGTTTTTTAAGCTCTGGAACTTCCTTGATATTAAAAATTATCTTAGAAAGGTTCATTGTTTAGCTCCTTAAGCTATCTCCTCACAAACACCACCTGCTGCTTCAATCTTTTCCTTAGCAGAAGCAGAAAACTTATGAGCTTTAACGGTAAATTTCTTTGTAACTTCACCGTCTCCTAAAATTTTCACAGGGAGGTTTTTCTTAACCAAACCCACTTCTTTTAAAACTTCAGGAGTAATAACAGCACCTTCTTCAAACTTTTCATTTAAATCTTTTACATTCACTATGGCATATTCCTTCTTAAACGGAGCGTTGGAAAATCCTCTTTTTGGAAATCTCATATACAGAGGAGTTTGTCCACCTTCAAATCCCGGTCTCGTTCCACCTTTCCATCCAGACCTTGCCGTCTGTCCTTTTTGACCTCTACCGGAGGTCTTACCGTGACCGGAACCGTGACCTCTACCAACTCTCTTCTTTTCTCTAACTGCTCCAGGATTTGGTTTCAAATTATGTAATTCCAATCCCATCTTACTCCTCCACAGGTTCAACTTTTATAAGTTCTTTAACTTTATCTATCATCCCTTCAATAGCAGGATTAAGTTCTTTAATGGTAGTAGCTCCTCTTTTGTGAAGACCAAGAGCAGCTAATGTAGCCTTTTTTCTTTTACTTTTACCAGCTAAACCTCTCACGAGAGTTATCTTAACCTTAGCCATTATTACCTCCTGATAATTTCACCTTCCTTTGTGATTCTTCTACCCGGCAACTTCCAGCGTTTACGCAACTCTTCCACCGGAACGCCGCGAAGTTTTGCGAATTCTTCAGGAGTTTTGAGCTGCTCAAGCCCCTTAAGAACCGCCCTAACAACAGTATGAGGGTTTGTTGAACCGATAACCTTGGTCAAAACGTCAGTAACACCAGCAGACTCAAGAACGGCACGAACAGGAGCTGAAGCGATAACTCCGGTACCAGGAGCAGCCGGTCTCATTATAACTTTTGAACCACCAAACTTAGCCTCAACTTCAAACGGAATAGTTCCATCAACAACTGGAACTTTTATTAAATTCTTCTTCGCATCTTCAACAGCTTTCCTTATAGCATCTGGAACTTCAGCTGCTTTTCCTCTACCAAAGCCGACAACACCTTTCCCGTCACCTACAACAACGAAAGCCGTAAAGCTAAACTTTCTACCACCGGTAACAACTTTGGCGTTCCTGTTAATATGAACAAGTCTTTCTTTTAATTCAAGTCCTTCCGGTCTTACTCTCTCAGCCATCAATACCTCCTTTAAAATTCAAGTCCACCTTCTCTTGCTCCTTCGGCAAGAGCCTTAATTCTACCGTGGTATATAAAACCACCACGGTCAAAAACTACTTTCTTAATACCCTTTTCTAAAGCCCTTTTGGCTATGAGTTTTCCAACTTCACGGGCTTCTTCCGTTTTAGTAAGCTCTGGCAACTTAGGTCTTAACTCTTTATCAAGGGTAGAAGCAGCTACCAAAGTAACTCCGTTTACATCATCTATTATCTGAGCATATATGTGCTTAAGGCTTTTATAAACAGCCAATCTTGGTCTTTCTGGTGTGCCAAAAATCTTCTTTCTGACTCTTCTGTGTTTTTTAGCTATTCTCTCACGTCTTGTTAACTTTGCCATCTCCACTCTCCTTATTTAGTGTTACTTCTTGGCAGACTTACCAGCCTTGAGAATGATTCTCTCGCCTCTGTATCTAATACCTTTACCTTTATAAGGCTCAGGTGGTCTGAAGGAACGAATTTCAGCAGCTACCTGACCTACCTTCTGTTTGTCTATACCGCGAACGAAAATGTTGTTATCTCTGTCAACCTCAATTTGGATACCCTCAGGTATCTTGTAAAGAACAGGATGAGAGAAACCAAGATGAAGTTCGAGAGTATTACCTTTAACAAAAGCCCTATAACCAAGACCTTTTACTTCCAGAACTTTTTCAAATCCTTTAGAAACTCCAATAACCATATTGTTAATAAGGGCTCTCGTTGTTCCGTGCAAAGCTCTCATCTGCTTTTCATCATTAGGTCTTTCAACGATAACCTTGTTATCTTCAACCTTAATAGTAAGCTTAGGGTTAAACGTATACTCAAGCTGTCCCTTAGGACCTTTAACTACTACGTGGTTTCCAGGTTTAACTTCAACAGTTACTCCCTGTGGTATTTCAACCGGCAACCTTCCAATTCTTGACATCTTTCCACTCCTTCAATGGTTTTACCATACGTAACAAAGAACTTCTCCACCAACGCCCATCTTCCTGGCTTTATAACCAGGAATAATTCCTTTGTTGGTAGAAAGAATAGCTACTCCAAGCCCTGCTTTTACAAGGGGAATTTCGTCTTTTCCAACGTAAATTCTTCTACCAGGCTTGGAAACTCTCTTAATTTCGTTAATTACTCTTTCTTTGTTAGGTCCATACTTCAGATAAACGCGAATAATCTTCTTTTTATTGCTCGGGTCTTTAGCCTTCTTAAAAGGTTCTTCGATTATCTCGTAATCTTTTATAAATCCTTCCTCTTTAAGGATTTTAGCTATTGCTTCGTTAACCTTGGAATACGGAGCATCAGTATACTCGTGGTAAACCAAGTTAGCGTTCCTTATTCTGGTAAGGAAATCTGCCAGTGTATCCATCATCATGACTTGCTTACCTCTCTCCTAAAGTTTTTACCAGCTTGCTTTTTTGACGCCGGGGATTTTCCCCTGAAGAGCAAGTGTTCTAAAGCATAATCTACACATACCAAACTCTCTTATAAAACCGCGAGGACGTCCGCAAAGAGGACATCTATTATACTTTCTAACTTTAAACTTCGGTTCTTTTTGAGCTTTAACAATCAACGCCTTTCTTGCCATAACTCCTCCTAATTTATTTCCTGAATGGGAAACCTAAGAGTTCTAATAAAGCTTTCGCTTCTTCGTCAGTTTCAGCAGTTGTTACGATGGTAATATTCATACCTCTAATCTTATCTACTTTATCGTAGTCAATTTCGGGGAAAACTGTTTGTTCTTCAAGTCCAAAGTTGTAATTTCCCCTACCGTCAAAAGATTTCGGAGAAAGACCTTTGAAGTCTCTAACCCTTGGAAGAGCAATCGATATAAGCCTGTCAAGGAACTCCCACATTCTATCTCTTC
>Ga0256842_1001906_pt1 | contig 15885 bp, 12 predicted proteins | sample 4559240metaG_FD_185973 | JGI IMG/M metagenome (GOLD analysis project Ga0256842, IMG submission 185973) | Hydrothermal vent microbial communities from Guaymas Basin, Mexico - 4559-240 | ecosystem: Environmental > Aquatic > Marine > Hydrothermal vents | place: Mexico: Guaymas Basin | collected...
TTTTTTATCTGCAAATTTTAATGCCGTTGCTTTTTTCATATCAATTTTATAATGTTCTTCAGTGATAATAGCATGAATAATATCAAGTCCTTCTTTACCAATATATGATAGATCTACACCTGCATAAAATGCAATTTGTCCTTCATCTACTAATTCTCTAAACTCATTAGATAATTTTGAAATTCTTAAATACCTTGAAATATTTCTTGCAGAAATTCCATATTCTTTTGAGACATTATCTCTTGAATTTAACTTTTGGCCTATTAGGCCAGAAGTTAATTCAAGTGCGTCATTAGGAGATTTAGAAAGCTTTTCAATGGTAGCTAATAAATCAGTTCTTATTCCTTGTTTCTTCATAGCTTCATGTCTTACTGCAATTACAGTTGCTCTTTCTGAATGTGATAAATCTAAAAATGAACGTTGATTAAGATTCGTTTCAGTAACAATGAGAAGTGCTTCTTCCTCTGTTAAACCTTCTTTGATAATTACAGGTATATCTTTAATTTCTAACATCTTACAGGCTTCTACTCTATTATGACCAGAGAGTATTTCATATCTTAATTTCTTTTTTCTAACAACAATAGGTACAATAACACCAAACTGTTTAATACTTTCTACCATTTCATTTAATCTTTCGCCTGTATATAATTTAAAAGGGTGATTCTTAAATGCTATAAGTTCTTCAATTTTTAATTTTTCTATTCCAGTATTATTTTCATCTTCATTAAAATAATCTTCTCCAAATATTTCTTCAAATGTATCTACTTTTTTCATTTAAATCACTTCCTTTATTTGTGACGAATCTTCATCACTATAATTTAGTAATTCATCTGTAAAATTATTATAAGCAATTGCTGCTTTATTATTTGGCATATATTCAATAATACTCTTACTCTTTGCATTAGCTTCTCCAACTTTTACTGATCTTGGTATTACTGTTTCAAATACTCTAATATAATCTCCATAAGAATTTTTAATCATATTTAAAATATCTTTTGATAAGTTGGTTCTACTTTCAAACATTGTAAGTAATATTCCTTCAAATTCAATATTTTTATTAATTCTTTTTTTTATTTTAAATATTGTTTTTAGTAAAAGTTCTAATCCTTTAGCAGATAGATATTCTGCCGTTGCTGGTATTAATACTGAATCACATGCTGATAATACATTTAATGTCATTAAACCCAAGCTAGGCATTGAATCAATTAGAATATAATCATAATCATCTTTTATCTCATCAATAATAGTTCTTAAAATATATTCACGACTCATAGCTGATACTAATTTAATTTCAATATCTGAAAGTTTAATACTAGCTGGAATTATATCTATTTCTTCTTTAGTAATAATATATTCTTCTTTCTTCGGTAAATCTTCTTCCATGATTACTTTTTCCATAAGATCGTATAAAGTTACTTCTAATTGTTCTGGTTTTTCAATTCCAAAACAATCTGTAAGATTCGCTTGGTTATCACTATCAATAACTAAAACTTTATAACCTTTTTCTTTTAAAACCGTTGCTAAATTTCTACATGTTGTTGTTTTTGATGTTCCACCTTTTTGACTTGCAATTGCAATTATTCTACTCATATTTTTTAACTCCTCTCTAAGTTAAAATTCAATTTTAAATACAAAAAACGAGAATTTGATTGTATAATCTAATCCTCGCTTTTTTAACTTTTATATTTTCGACATGTTCCTTTTTGATTAAATGCGCACTGCTATAATTATTTCAAGTTTATTCACACTGTTTTTTTCTTTAAAACCATGCTTATTTTTATCAAACCTAAAATCACCAGTAGCCATTGAAAACACTGCTATTTCGCAGATTCTTTTCGATATAGTCCTACCACAGTCTCCACATGCGTTGAATGTGGGAACATGTCAACAGGCTGTATCTCTTGTATTTCATAATTATGTTCAACAAAATACTTTAAATCTCTTGCAAGTGTTGATGGTTTACATGAAACATATACAATCTTTTTAGGATTCATATCTATAATTGTATCTAAAAGTCTTGTTTCACAACCTTTTCTTGGTGGATCTAGAACTACAACATCAGCTGTTATATCATTTGCATAAAGTTTTGGAATCATTTCTTCAGCTTTACCTACAACAAATTCAGCGTTAAAAATACCATTTCTTTTAGCATTTCTTTTAGCATCTCTTATTGATTGAGCAACAACTTCAACACCATAAACTTTTTTTGCATTTTTTGCTAAGAATAAACTAATTGATCCAATTCCACAATATAAATCAAACACTGTTTCATCACCTTTTAAATCAGCAAATTCTAAAGTTTTATTATAAAGTGTTTCAGTTTGTCTTGGATTTACTTGAAAAAATGAAAGTGGAGATATTTCAAAATCAATTCCACCAATATCATCTAAAATATAATCATCACCATATAAAGTATAATTCTTAAGTCCTAAAATTTTATTTCCTCTTTGTTTATTAACATTTTGAATTAAAGATTTAACTTCAGGTACTTCTTTCAATCTATTAACAAATTTACCAATATGAGGTAAATCTCTTCCATTCGTAACTATTATTACCATTGTATCTTTAGTGTGATATGCTGTTTTAATAACAACATGTCTTAAAACACCTTTTCTACTTTTTTCATTATATGCAGATATTCTATTTTCATTAATAATTTCTCTAACAATATTTAAAACTTTGTTTGATATTTCATCTTGAATAATACATTCATTTAAATCTACAATCTCATGAGTTCCAACTTTATAAAAACCAATTTGAGCTTTATTGTTTTTCATCTTAATTGGAAATTGACCTTTATTTCTATAATGATATGGTTCTTCCATACCTATCGTATCATATACTTCAACATCAGTAATTTTACCAATTCTTTCAATTGCACTTTTAACTTTATTTGTTTTATACTTTAATTGTTCTTCGTATTTTATATTTTGAATCTGACATCCACCACATGAATCAAAATACTCACATTTTGGAGTTTCTCTTATATCTGACTCTTTTAATATTTTTACTACTTTCCCATTAGCATAATTCTTCTTTTTTATAGTAATTTCCGTTTCTAAAACATCACCAGGAACTACACCATCAACAAATATTGTAAAATCTTTATATTTACAAATACCTTCACCTTTTGAACCAATATCAACCACATTTACTTTTACTACATCGCCTTTTTCTACAGACACTTATCTCACCCTCTTTTTCTTTAAAACATTCTTTTTTTTTATTATAGCATTATGCTAAAATTTATCATATAATAATATAACAAGAATAAGTAAATTACAATCAATTTAATTAAAACGGAGGGGTAAAATTGCGTTTAATAATAAATACATTCCTAATAATCATAATAGTCTTATCACTTTCAATAATACCAATCAATTATCATGTATTTGAATTCGAATTACCAGACTTTCATAAAGACAAAGTTGTAGAAGAAAATATTAAAAATGAAAATGAAGTAAACTATCTAGAAATAAAAAATAATGAAGATCAAAGCTTATTAAATAATCAAACATTTAAAATAACTATTAATACTACAAATAAAGAGGAAATTTCAGATATTATTAATTCTTTTAAAGTAGAAATATCAAATGCAACAAATTTAGTAAAAACAATTTCTTTAAAAGATATTTCAAACACATTTGAAGAAAATGTAGTAGATATTAATAACTTTTTAAGTGATTATTCTAATCAAGACATCTATGTTTATAATTATACTTTTAATTTAAACAACCTTGATTTAACATCAAATCATTATATTGTTAATGTAAAAAGCACTGATAAAAGAATAAAAGATGTTTTCACTTATGAATTTAATCATTTTAATAATAATAAATATATAGGATCAAGTAATAAACCAATTGAAAACAAACTATATACTAAACTATATTATAGTGATGAAAATTTTATGAGATTAGTACCTGTAAATAAAATGATAGATACTACAGATCGATTTATCAGAGCTACAATGAATGAGTTATTAATTCCACCGAACGAAAAATATGGACTTTCTACTACAATTAATGCTCCAAGAATTAAAAATATTGCTATTTCTAGAGGGACAGCAAATTTAGATTTTAATAGTAGTGAAATAACTAATTTTAATAACGGTTCAACAAGTGCATACTTTGCTATTAATTCAATAGTTAATACTATTAGTAAATTTAGCGTGGTAGATCAAGTAAAATTCTTTGTTGATGGTAATAATTCAAGTGATTATTTCCATGGAACTGATTTATCAGAACCATTTATTGTTAAAAATTCAGCCAAAGCATATGTTGGTTTAGAAACAAGCAAAAAAACAATGATGTTATATCCAATTGAAATAACAGAAACAAATTTAAACAATAAAATTTTATCTATTGTATCAATACTTAAAACATTAAATTTTGATAATGAAAGTAAAACTTCATTAATTCCAACATTACCAATAAATGTTAAACTTCTTAATTATAGGTTTGATGATAAAAATATTGAATTAGATTTTTCAAAAGAATTTTTATCAGCATATAATGGAAATAAAGAATATAATTCTATAATGTATGAAAGTCTATTATATAGTTTTACAAGTATTGAAGGAATCAATAGTGTATCAATTATAATTGAAGGCGAAAAAATAGATTTATTCAATGGGATTGATATATCAACCCCTCAAAAACCAAATATGTTTATTAATACTTTAAACTAAAAAACTCCCAATGGGAGTTTTTTAATTAAATGATTTATCTACTTTTTTTAGCATTTTTATAATCGGAAGATTATAAGGACATTTTATTTCACATTCCCCACATTCTATACAATTACTAGCATTAATTTCTATTTTTTGATATCTCTCTCTTGCCCAATCAGCTAAATTATATCTTTTTAAATATGACTCTAAAACGAATTGTGAAGGAATATCAATTCCTTGAGTACAAGGCAAACAATAACCACATCTTCTACAAAATTCTTTTCCAATTTCATTACTTTCTTTTTCGATTTCTATTCTTTCTTCGTCAGTAAGTTCAGTTAAATTATTCCCAACTTCTGTATTTCTATCAACAATTTCTAATGTATCCATTCCTGGAATTGCAGAATCAATAAATTCTTTATTTAAAATATATTTAATAGATAATTCGCCTTTTTCAAAAGCACCACCAGCAATTGGTTTCATAACAATTGTACCCATATTTAATTCTTTTGCGCGAGTAAATAATTCAATTCCTTGATTTTCAATAACATTAAATGGAAATTGAACAGTTTCAAACTTTTCAGTATTAATTGCATCAAGAAGTAAATCAGCAGTATGGCCAGTAATTCCAATATGTCCAATTCTTCCAGCTTCTTTTGCTTCAAGTAATGCTTTATAAGCTCCATCATCAGATAAGATCTTTTCAATATCTTTTTTTGTTCTAACAAAATGAAATTGATATAAATCAATATAATCAGTCTGAAGATTTTTAAAACTTTCTTCAAGTTCAGCTTTCATACCTTCATAATCTCTAACAGGTGATTTTGTAGCAATAATTACTTTATCTCTTATTTCTTTTATAGCTTTTCCAATGTACATTTCACTAACACTATAACCTCTTGCAGTATCAATAAAATTTACACCTTTATCAATAGAATATTTTACTATTTTAATTGCTTCATCCTCAGTAAGCCTTTGTAATGGAATACCACCTAAACCAACAACAGAAACATTTAGATTTGTTTTACCTAAAATTCTTTTTTCCATTTTATTCCTCCACATAGTATTCAGTACTCGTTTTTAACTCTAATGCTCCAAGCACATTATTACTATAACTTCCACAATCTATTGCTATTTTATCTTTTAGAAATTTAATTTTTCCGTCTTTAGTAATTGTATGACCAAAAATTATCTTTTTATTAAGTTTTAAATCACTATTAATAAATTCATCCCTAATCCAAACTAAATCTCTTGGGATTTGATTTTCAAGTGAATTTTCTGGATTAATACCAGCATGAACTATATAATAATTATTCGTTTCAATTATATATTCCATTTTATTTATAAATTCAAGATGTTTATCCATTAATAATTTATCATTGTATGAATCAATCGTGTAATTACCACCATTTCTAATCCATCTTTCATAATTTTCATTATTAACCATATAATCGTAAAACATTACTTCATGATTTCCTTTTAAATGAATTACATTATTATTATCATTAATTAAATTAATAACTGTTTCATACACTTTTGAAGAATTTGCTCCTCTATCACATGAATCTCCATCAATTATTAATAAATCATCTTTTTTTAAATTTATTTTTAAAAGCATTTCATTAAATAGCTTTGAATTTCCATGAATATCACTTAAAACATATATTTTATTATAATCTTTATCATTTATCTTTTTAATATTCATTTAAATCATTTCTTATTTCATTTAATATCGTTTTGAATTCTTCATTAAACATTTTAAATCTTATAGGTTTTAAATCCTTATCAACAAATCCATGATTTGTAAATCCTGTAGCAAGCACTTCCCTATCAGACTTTCTATAAATAGTATAATTGAAACCAATTTTAATTCTTTGAATAAAACTAATTTCTGCTTTAACAATAATTTTTTCATTAAATTTAATTGCTTTTTTATATTTACAATTTGCTTCAATCACAGGTAAAATAATACCTTCATCTTCAATTTTTCTATATGAATAACCTAATTCTTCAAAAAGATTTGTTCTTGCAACCTCAAAATACGAAAAATAATTTCCGTGATAAATCACACCCATTTGATCAGTTTCACTATAGCGCGGATTAATTTCTATTTCGCCATTCATTATTGCCCCCTTGCAAAAATTATTCATATTTTTCTTTAATATATTTATCCATTGCTTCAACAACTTCTTTTGAGTATTTTACAGCTTCAACAACCGTTCTAGCCCCTGTTACAACATCACCTGATGCAAATACACCATCACGTGTAGTTTCACCTGTAATAGTAGTTTGTACAAGACCTTTTCCATTTACATTTATACCTTTTGTAGATGAAACAATATTAGACTGTGGCCCTTGTGAAATTGAAACAATTATTGAATCAGCAGGGAAAAGTGATTTCTTATCCTCAATAACATTAAACTTTCCATCCGTTTTCTCAACACTATTATATATTATTCCATTATCAGTAAATTCAATAGGAGTTTTCAAAAATTCAAATTTTACTCCATCCATTTTTGCAGCTTCAATTTCTTCATCACTAGCTGACATTTCTCCAAGAGTTTTTCTATACATAATTGTAGCAGTTTTTACTCCATTTCTTAAAGCAGTTCTAGCAACATCCATAGCTACGTTTCCAGCACCAATTACAACTAAATTACATCCTAAATCATAAGCTTCTGGATTTTTTAAATAATCAATTGCAAAATTAACATTTCCTAGAGTTTCTCCTTTAATACTTAATTTATATGGCTTCCATACTCCAGTACCAATAAAAACTGATTTATATCCATCTCTAAATAAATCATCTAAAGTAATTACTTTACCAATTAGAGTATTTGGTCTTATTTTTACGCCCAATTCAAGCAATTTACTTTTTAATCTTTCTAAAATTCTTTTAGGCAATCTAAATTCAGGAATACCATATCGCATAACTCCACCAATTTTATCATGTGCTTCGAAAATTGTTACTTTATATCCTTTTAAAGCCATTAAAAAAGCAATTGTAATTCCAGCAGGACCAGATCCAATAATTGCAATTCTATGATCTAATTCTTTCTCAGGTTTTAAATCCATAACATTCAAATAATAATCCGATACATAATGTTCTATTCTTCCAATTTCAATTGGAGTTGATTTAATTCCACGTATACAATGCCCTTCGCATAATTCTGAATGAGGACATACTAAACTCGTAACAATTGATAACGGATTATTTTTAAAAAGCATTTCTCCAGCTTCTTTTATTTTTCCATCTAAAAATAAATTAATAAATTCTGCAACGGGAGTACTAACAGGACAACTTGTTGTACATCTTGCATTTTTACATTGTAAACATCTCTTTGTTTCACTAATAACATGTAATGGCATAACATCATCTCCTTGTATTTCATGTTTTATACCATTTATTATATCTAATTATTAATTTTTTGCAAATTAAAATGCCCATATCATTATAATATGGACATTTCATTAGTTTTTTCAATTATTAATCATTATTTTGCATAATCTTTAAAATTACTGAATCAGTAATTTTCATACCTTCTCTAGATAATATACCTAAATTTTTAATTGTTTTTTCAGCATTTTGATTTACAATACCATTTTTTGCTCCAACAATTGAATCTCTAAAAGCCAATTCAGCATTAATTATTGATAAATTAGCAGCCGTTGATAATTTAATAGCACAACCTCTTTTAGCACCATCACATATCATTCCAGATACATTAGCAACCATATTGTTAATTGTTCCACCAATTTCTTTTTCTCCACCGCCCATTAGCCATACAATAGCAGCTGAAGAAGAAGCTCCAGCAGATACAGAACAAGAACACATTGCAGATAATCTTCCAATTTCATGTTTAATGTTATTATTAATTAAATGACTTATTGCGATTGCTTTTGCAATTCTTTCATCACTTACATCATTGGCTTCAGCATAAGCTACAATAGGAATAATTGCAGTAATTCCATTATTTCCACTACCATTTGAACTCATTACAGGCATATTTACTCCAGCCATTCTAGCATCAGCTGCAGCAGCAGTCATTATACTAGCACGGTTTACTAAATTATCACCAATAATTCCTTCTTTCATCATTTCATTCATTGAATAACCAATTCCAAAACCATGTTTCACTCTCAATCCTTCATCCGAAATCAATTTATTCAATTTATAACCCTCAAGCATAAATTCAACATCTTTAAATTCCATTTTTTCAACTTCGTGAACTATATCAATAATTTTCATATCATAAAATTTTGATAAATCTAAAGAATTATTATTTGAACCATTTGAATCGCTTTCTTCAAATATAATTTCATCATTAAATTTAACTAAAGTAAATTTATCATGTTTATCTTCTATAACAACTTCAACTCTATTTTCACCTGAATATACAATAACTTGAATATAAACTGATTTATCAGTATCTTTTATTGATAACTCTACTTTATCTCTAATTTTATCAGCATCTTTTATTTTATCGTCATCAACACCTTTTAAAACTTCTAACATATAATCTGAATTTCCACCAATAAATCCTACTATTGCTGCAATATCTAATCCTATAAATTTTGTATGTGGAATACCAACAGCTAAACCATTTTTATAAAAGTTTGGACTTACTGCAACTTCCATTCTATCAAATTCATCACTTTTAAGTTCTTTTCTAGCTCTTGCTGCTGCTAAAGCAACTGCAATTGGTTCAGTACAACCCATAGCTGGTTTCACTTCATTTTTAAGTATATCAATTAATAATTCACGCATTATAACCTCCAATAGTTTTCCTAGTTATATTAGTATATGCATATATCATTCCATAAAAACAAATAGAAAAAAGACATCCTGTTCTCAAATTGAGACAAAACCTCTTTTATTCTTGTCTCATATTGAGAACATTCTCAAATTGAGATATTAAATTTTATATTTCTTCATTTTTCTATAAAATGTTGCCCTTGAAATTTTTAAAGTTAAATATGCTTTTTCATATCCTAAAGGAGTTTTTCCAAATTTATTAATTGCTTTTATTATTTCATTTTTTTCTACAGTTTCAATTGATTTTATTTCTTCATTATCTGTAGTTTTATCCACTTTAATTAGTTTCTTTGGAAGTGAATTCTTATCAATGTTAACTTCTTCAGTCATATTAATTGCAAATTCAATTGTATTTTCAAGTTCTCTAATATTGCCTCTCCATGAATAAGTTTCAAGTATATTCAAAACAGATTTATCTATAGTAATTACATTTTTATTTAATTTTTCATTATATTTATTTAAAAAATATTTTACTAATAACGGTACATCTTCCGTTCTATTTCTTAATGATGGAACAAATAAAGGAATAACATTAAGTCTATAATATAAATCTTCTCTAAATTGCTTTTCCTCAACCATTTTTTCAAGATTCTTATTTGTTGCTGCAATAACTCTTGTATTAATTTTTACAACATTATTTGAACCAATTCTTCTAATTTCTTTTTCTTGAATAACACGTAAAAGTTTTGATTGCAAATGAATTGGAAGATCACCTATTTCATCTAAAAATATTGTTCCATTTGTCGCTAATTCAAATTTACCAATTTTACCATTTTTTATAGCTCCAGTAAATGATCCTTCAACATATCCAAATAATTCGCTTTCTAATAAACTCTCTGGTATTGCAGCGCAATTAATAGCAACAAAAGGTTTATTCTTTTTATTTGATTCATAGTGTATAGCACGAGCAAATAACTCTTTTCCTACTCCACTTTCACCTTGAATTAATACTGTCGAATTTGATTTCGAAGCAATTTTAGCAATTTTTTTTGTTTGATTTAAAATTTCAGAGTTTCCTATAATATCTTTAAATTTTATTGCAGTTTTATCTCCTACTATATCGTTAACGGTATTAATTAATGATTTTACTTCTTTTAATTCAATTACAACCTCAATAATGCTATCATTATCAACAATAGGTTTTTTTGTATAAATATAACGTTTATTTTCATATTCTAGTTCATTATTATAGGAAATTTTCTTGTTTTTAAAAAGATCTTCTTTTTTAATACTACAAACTTCATTTATCATTAAGTTTTTCTCAAGTTTTTCAAATTTATTTTTTGCAAAATTATTATATTTTATTACATATCCACTTTTATCAACTGAAATAATTGCACTATTAACTGAATCAAATAAAAATTGCAATTCTTCTGATTGAGTTAATAATTTTTGTCTATTATTTTCTTCAATCATTTCAGTAGCAATTAATTCTGACATTTTATCTAAAAATAAAAGTATATTAATATCATTTTTAATAATCATATCTCTTTGTTCACTAGTAAAAGCAATAAGACCAATTACTCCAATAACTTCATCTTCAATTTTTATAGGAGAACAAATTTCAGCATATTCTTCACAATTATTTCTTTTCGAACAATTCATACACGCAATATGTTGTTTTGGATTTTTTATAATAAAACTTTTTTTATTCTCAATTGCATATGAAAAAACTGAATTTTCATCGACTTTTTTTCCTATTTCCTTACTATATCTTCCTGTTGCAATAATTCGTTTTAAATCACTGTCTACTATTGTTAAATCTAGATTTAAAACACTTTTTATTGCATCAGTAATTCCAATTAAAGAATTTATAATTTTTGAAATATTATATTTCATATTGACCTCCAACTATTCACTATAGCTTTATTTTATCATTCTTTTTCAAAAAAAAAACCAGAAAGTTAATTTTCCGGTTTTTCATTATTAGTAATAGACATATACGCAGGTCTAATTATTTTTTTATCGTTAATTAATTGTTCAATTCTATGTGAACACCAACTACCTACTCGCGCAACTGCAAAAATTGGAGTGAAAATATCTTCTGAAATATTTAGAAGTTCATAAACAAAACCAGAATATAAATCAATATTTGCGCAAATTTCAAAATTTTCTCCATTAATCTCTTTAAATATTTCTTTAGTTAGTTTTTCTATATCTGCATATAATTGATATTCTTTTAATTTATTATTTGAAATAGCTAATTCTTTAGCTTTAACTTTTAAAATCTCTGCTCTTGGATCTGTTTTTGTATAAACTGCATGTCCCATTCCATATATTAATTTATTTTCATTAGATGTTTCACCTTTAAGAATTTTAAATAAATATTCCTTAAGTTCATCTATATTTTCATAATTCGAATTTTCTTTAATATCTTCTATCATCATTTTTACTTTTTTATTTGCTCCTCCATGTTTAGGTCCTTTTAAAGATCCAACAGCTGCACTTATTGCAGAATATATATCAGTACCACTTGAAGAAACAACATGAGTTGCAAAAGCTGAATTATTTCCTCCTCCATGTTCTGCATGTAAAATAAGTAATAATTCTAAAGTTTCAGCTTCAAGTTTCGAAAATTTATTATCATTTCTTATCATATGAAGAATATTTCTAGCTGTACCTATACCACTTTTAGGTGAATGAATAAATAAACTTTTATTATCAAAATTATGTGCTTTAGCTTGATATCCATATGCCATTATTGTAGGGAATTTTGCAATAAGTTTTATACTTTTTAAAACAGTTTCTTGAATATCAACTGAATCAGGATTATCATCGTGTGAATACAAAACTAAAATACTTCTTTGAATTTTATTCATTACATTCCTGCTTGGTATTTTTAATATCATATTCTCAGTAAAACCATCTGGTAATTTTCTATATTTATCTAATAAATCATTGAAAATTTTTAAATCCTTTTCAGAAGGTAGTACTCCAAATAATAATAAATATATTGTTCTTTCAAATCCAAATTGTAAATTTGATTTAGTAAGTTCATTAATACTCTTATCTCGATAAAAAAGTTTACCATCAGTAGGTACTTTTTCTCCATTTACATAATCATAGCCAATAACAGAACCCAATTTTGTAAAACCTACAATTACGCCTGTTCCATCAGCATTTCTAAGTCCTCTTTTAATATCATATTTCTTATAGTAATCTTGATTAATTGAACTAATTTTCTTTGTTTTCTTAACATTTTCATTTATCCAGTTTTCGAAGTTCATTTCTCCTCCTGTATTATTCTTATTAGTTCATCTGTAAATTCCTTAGTTGTAGCATCTCCCCCTAAATCTTTTGTAATAACATTTCCTTTAAGATATAACTTCTTAAGAGCATTATCTATTTTTATCGCAATTTCATATTCATTTAAATATTCAAGCATCATTATGCTAGATCTTATTAATGCTGTTGGATTAGCAATATTCATATTTGCAATATCAGGTGCAGAACCATGAACAGCTTCAAAAATGGCAATATCTTCTCCAACATTTGCACTTGGAATTAATCCTAATCCCCCCACAAAGCCAGCTGATAAATCAGAGATTATATCACCATATAAATTAGTAGTTACAATAACTTTATAATTTTCAGGATTTTTAACTAATTGCATACACATATTGTCAATAATAACTTCTTCCAACATAATATCATTATATTCTTTTGAAATTTCTCTTCCAATTTTTAAAAAGAAACCATCTGTTAATTTAAGAATATTTGCTTTATGAGCAATAGTTACTTTATTAATTTGTTTTTCTTTTGCATATTCAAATGCTTTTCTAATTATCCTTTCAGATCCTTTTCTTGTAACTTTTTTTATAGCATTATATTCATTTTCATTTATTTTTTCTTCAATTCCAATATATAAACCCTCAGTATTTTCTCGAAATATTGTAAAATCCACATTTTTATATCTAGATTCAATTCCATCAATACTTCTAATAGGTCTAATATTTGCAAAAAGTTCATATTTTTTTCTTAAATGAACATTTAAACTTCTAAATCCAATTCCTATAGGAGTAGTAATAGGACCTTTTAACACTACTCTATTCTTTTCTATTGATTTATAAACATCATCAGGTATTAAACTACCGCATTCATTATATGTTTTCTCACCAGCATTTTTTATGTCCCAATTAATTTTAATACCAGTTGCATCAATAACTCTTTTAGCAGCATATGATACTTCAGGGCCAATTCCATCACCTAAAATTAAAGTAATATTGTACATTTAATCCCCTTTCAATTCTTTAATCGAATAATTTAAATATCCACCTAGTTTTAATACCTCAGCATCTCTTTTAGAACCTTCAAATTTTAATATAATTTCTTTATCATTTATTTTTAATAATATGTCGTCATTTAAAACTTCACTAATATTTTCAATAAATATTTCATCATTCTCATTTATTAATTCATAATCATCAATATTTTTAAATACTAATGGAATAATACCAACATTTATTAAATTATTCTTATGAATTCTTGCAAATGATTTTGCAATTACAGCTTTAACACCTAGATAAAGCGGTACTAATGCAGCGTGTTCTCTAGAAGAACCTTGTCCATAATTTGATCCTCCAACTACAAATCCACCATTATTCTTAATTGCTCTTTTATTAAAATCATTTATTATAGTTCCAAAGGCATATCCTGAAAGCTTTGGAATATTTGACCTATAAGGAAGTATTTTTGCATTTGATGGCATAATATCATCCGTTGTAATATTATCCCCTGTTTTTAATAAAACAATTCCAGATAAATTATCTTCTAATTTTCCTTTTAAAGGGAATGGTTTGATATTAGGACCCATATATACTTTTTTACTATTATTCTCTTTAGGATAAATAAAATAATTATTATGAACTTCGTATTTTCTAGGCTCTTTTATGTCTAAATCGATTTCAATTTCTAAAGGAGATGTTAAATATCCATTAATTGCTGATATTGCAGCAGTTTCTGGACTTACTAAATATACACTAGCCGATTTAGTACCACATCTACCTTGAAAATTTCTATTAAATGTTCTTAATGAAATCGCATTATTTCTTGGCGCTTGTCCCATGCCAATACAAGGTCCACATCCAGCTTCTAATATCCTTGCACCAGATTGAATTAAAATACCTAATGCCCCATTGTCACTAATAATTTTCATAATATTACTTGAACCAGGTGAAATTACAAGGCTAACATTTTCATTTACTCTTTTTCCTTTTAGAATCTTTGCAACTTTCATTAAATCTGAATATGAAGAATTCGTACAGCTGCCTATAGCCACTTGATCCACTTTTAATTTTTCTATATTCTTTATTTTTTCAACATTATCAGGACTATGTGGCATTGCAACCATAGGCTCTAATTCTGATAAATCAATTTCAATTGTTTTATCATATTTTGCAAATTCATCAGCTTTAAAATATGAAAAATCATTTTCTCTATTTTGTTTTATTAAAAATTCTTTTGTTATATCATCAGATGGAAATATCGAAGTAGTAGCACCAAGTTCAGCACCCATATTTGTAATTGTAGCTCTATCAGTAAGGGAAAGTGATTTTAATCCCTCACCAGAATATTCAACAATATATCCCACTCCACCTTTTACAGAAAGAATTTTTAAAATATATAATATTACATCTTTTGCTGATACTCCTTTATTTAATTTTCCATTAAGTTTAATATTTAAAATCTTTGGTACTTTCATAGTATATTTCCCAGTAGCCATAGCCACTGCAACATCTAACCCACCAGTTCCAATTGCTATCATTCCAAGACCACCACCAGTAGGAGTATGACTATCAGATCCTATTAATACATTTCCTGGAATTCCAAATCTTTCCAAATTTATTTGATGACATATTCCATTTCCAGGTTTTGAATAAATAATTTTATATTTTTCACAAATTGATTTAATAAATTCATGATCATCAGCATTTTCAAATCCAGTTTGAAGAATATTGTGATCTATATATGCAACTGAAAAATCTGTTTTTATTTTACTTACATTCATACTTTCAAGTTGCAAATATACCATTGTTCCTGTAGAATCCTGAGTTAATGTCTGATTCACCTTTATTTCTACTTCATTTCCAGGTTCTACTATTCCTTTAATTAAATTCTTTTCTAAAATTTTATATGATAAAGATTTATTCATAATTCCTCCTTCGTATAATTGTATACAATTATACCGTTAAGAGACTTTTATGTCAACAAAAAAATCGCATTGCTTAATTGCAGTGCGATTTAATATTATTCGTAATGAGTCCACATTCTATGTTAACTTCCTGAAATTTTACGACTCAAAGCCTCATTTTTATAATAATTTGAATGGAAATGAGGTTTTCGTGAGTTAATCATATTATAATTGTTGGCTAATAATATCTGCCATTTTCTTCACTGT
>Ga0256842_1001907_pt1 | contig 15884 bp, 17 predicted proteins | sample 4559240metaG_FD_185973 | JGI IMG/M metagenome (GOLD analysis project Ga0256842, IMG submission 185973) | Hydrothermal vent microbial communities from Guaymas Basin, Mexico - 4559-240 | ecosystem: Environmental > Aquatic > Marine > Hydrothermal vents | place: Mexico: Guaymas Basin | collected...
AAAGCTTATAGAGTTAAAAAAAGAAAAAGAGTTAGAAGTGATGCATCCAGAATTTTGGGATAAAGATAGTGAGTTTCATAAACTTAGATATGAGTTTGTTTATAAACTATGTCCTACAAAAACTCCAAGGAGGTTAAAACAAGAGGGGTAACCAGCCCCTCTATAAAGTTTTTTAAAGCAACTTAGTTAAATAACCAAGAATAAGCAATAAAACAAATACTTTTAAGAACATGGGAAGTTCCTTTTTTAGCACTCCCACCCAACACTACCCACAAAAAAAAAGCCCTACCTTCAAAAAGAAGATAGAGCTTTACAGTGCTACAAAAAGTGGTTAGCAGTTTGTAGAACTTCCCATGTATGAAGAAGTATGATAGCATAAAAAAATAAATAAAGGTTAAAATATGCATGAATACAGTGTAGTTCAAGCACTTCTTGAACAGATAGAAGATGTAGCCCAGCAAAACGATGCTACAAAAGTAACAAAAATCATAGTCAAAATAGGTGTTATGAGTGGTATAGAGGCTCATTTACTAGAGATAGCATTTAACACTTTTAAAGAAAAAACTATCTGTGATGGGGCTGAGTTTGTTATGAATATACAGCCACTAAAGATAAGGTGTAACAGCTGTTTAAAAGAGAGTGAACTTGAAAAAGTGCATTATTGTTGTCAAGAGTGTGCCTCTACTGATGTAGAGGTTATAGATGGGGAAGATATGTTCCTTATGAGTTTAGAGATGGAGTAAGAAGATGCAAGAGTATTGGGAAAGTTATGTAAAACAAGTTGATGGTTATAAGGCTATGGTTTCGTTTAATGCAGGTATATCAGATGAAGTTCCAAATCCTGAGTTTATGTATGTTGGATTTGTAAAAGTAAAACTTAAAAATCCAAAAGAGGATGGTTTGGTAACTGAGTATGAGAGTGATGATGTAGGTTTTATAGAAGATAGGCTTGAGATGGAATCACTTCGTTGGAGAAGTGGAAAGTATATCGGTCGCATCATCTCAAATGGGGAAGTAAACTTTATATATGCACTAAAACTAGACTTTGAGTGGAGCAATACGGTAAGCGAAGCTATGAAGCATTTTGACTATGAGTATGAGTACGGCTCAAAGATGGATATGGAGTGGGAAGTGTATAAAAACTTACTTTTTCCAACTATAAAAGAGTGGCAAATCATAACAAATCATCATGCTTGTAACTCTCTAAAAGAGCAAGGCGATAGTTTAAAAGAAAAAAGAGCCATTGAGCATAAAAGTTATTTTAAATCTAGTGAAGATAGAGAAAACTTTATAAAACTTATAGAAAAAGGTGGGTTTATAAAACAAAAAGAGACAGAAGTACCATTTAGGGATGAGACGATGTACGGTGTTGAGTTTTATAGAAAAGATATGCCATTTTATTATGATATAGATGAGTTAACTATGACTATTATAGATATGGGTGAAAGATATAACGGTCTTTATGATGGTTGGGAATGTTCTTTAGTTAAAAAATAATTATAATCTGAGTTCGATATTAAAACTCAGATTTATACTATTTAAGTTTCAATAGCTACTACTGCTATAGCATATTCACCATCATGTGTAATGGAAACACTAGAATCTTTTATATTAAAATTATCTATCAATTTTTTAGATAGTTTTAGTTTTGGAGCACCTTTTTCTGTTTTTAAGATAGTTATATCAAAAAAAGAACACTCTGCTCCTATACCAACTCCTAAAGCTTTAGATGTAGCTTCTTTAACAGCCCAAAATCCAGAAGCAGTCTTATAGTTTTTTACAAGTAATATCTCATCATAGGAAAGAAATTTTTGAAGTGCTTTATCCCCGAAACGCTTTATTAAGCGTTCCATTCGAGATGTTTTTATAAGGTCTATACCAATCATTTTAGTTGATGATAAATACTAAATAGTTTAGTAACATAAAGTATTTTCCTTTTCTTTTTATTATACTAGAAAAATATTATAATTTAATGTTTTTTAAAAAATTACTCATAAAACGGACACCTGCACCAGTTCCACCATATACATTACAATCCCATGGACTCTCAGTATAAGCTGAACCAGCTATATCAAAATGTAACCACTTGTCTTTGTTTTCCTCTTTTATGAAGTTATCTAAAAACATACCAGCAGTAATCGCTCCACCGTAAGGTTTTGAAGCTACATTAGATATATCTGCTATCTCACTTTTTAGAAGTTTTTTAAGATGCTTGTTAAAAGGAAGTGTAGCTACTAGCTCACCAGATGTACGACCAGCTTTTAAGAAGTCGTGTTTTAATCTTTTTGAATTACCCATGATCCCTGTAGTGTATGAACCAAGTGCCACCATACAAGCACCAGTAAGTGTTGCAAAGTCAAACATATAGTCAGCTTTTACCTCTTGTTGAGCATAAGTTAAAACATCAGCTAAAACTAAACGACCCTCTGCATCAGTATTTCTTACCTCTATAGTTGTACCATCTTTTGAAGTTAAAACATCATCAGGTTTATAAGCATCACCACCTATCATATTCTCAACAGCACCTACAAAAGCATGAACTTCAACATCTAGTTTTAATTCACTTACTGCTTTTATCATCCCAAGAACTGCACATCCACCAGCTTTATCCATCTTCATAGTTACCATTGAAGTTGCAGGTTTTAGACTTAGTCCACCACTATCATAAGTTAGACCTTTTCCAACAAGTGTTATAACTTTTTTAGGATTTTTTGGTTTATATGCTAAGTGTATAAGTTTACTCTCATGAACAGAAGCACGACCAACTGCGAGCATAGCACCCATCTTTTCTTTTTTTAGTTGTTTTTCATCTAATATATTACACTCTAAGTTATTTTCTTTTGCAAGGTTTTTAGCAAGTTTAGCAAATGATGGTGGGTTTAAATCATCTGGTATAGTGTTTACTATATCACGAGTAAAGTTAGTAGCATCTGCTATGATTATAGCCTCTTCAAATGCACTTTGAATCTCTTTAACATCTTCACAAACTAGATATACAGTTTTTAAAGATGATTTTTTAGGTTTTGATTTATACTTAGTAAACTCATATCCACCTAAAACTATACCCTCTATAACAGCTTGAATATTTTTAGTATCTACACTAAAAGATGCAGATTTATTGTTAGATGATTTTATACTTTTTATAGCTACACTCGTTGCACTTCTGATGTTATCGTTAGAAGCATCATCAACACCACAAACTAAAATCTCTTTTTTATGTAAAAAACAAGTAGTGTCTTGAGAGGCACTAAAACCAGCTTTTTTTAGAGTCTTTTTGTATCTATAATCTTTTAAACTCTCTTTTGTTAAAAACTCTACTGTTAAGTCACTTTTTATATCGTTAATTAATTTTATTTTCATTTTTTTCCTTAATTTTTTTAATGATTATATCTAAAACTATAAATATAAGTGCATAATTTATTATATTATAACTTATTTTTGATATTCTATAATTTAAACTAAAATTATTTAAGTAAGAGGGTAGAATGATAAAAAAGAATTTAGTAAAAGAAGTATTAAAAAATATTACAGAAGCTTTGAAACCTCATATACCAAGAGCCTCGAGAGAAGCTCAACTCTTGTTGATGACCCATCTTCAAAAAGATGAACTTTGGTTAATTACAAATCAAAATTCAGAAGTTTCAAATATAGATAAACTATATCAGTGGGTAGAAAGAAGAGTGAAAAATGAACCATTTGAATATATAACAAATAAAGTTAGTTTTTATTCTGAAGAATTTTATATAGCTAAAGGTGCTTTGATACCTCGTCCAGAAACAGAACTACTTATAGATGAAGTTATGAAAAATATTTTAGATACAAAAGCTACTATGACCATAGTAGAAGTTGGAGTAGGTAGTGGCATCATATCTATAATACTTGCTAAAAAATTACCAAATGCAAAGATAATAGCAGTAGATATATCTCAAGAGGCTATAGAGATAGCTAAGATAAACATAAAAAAATTTAATCTTCAAGATAGAATTGAATTACGACTTGGTTCATTTTTAGAACCTATTAGTGAAGATATTGATTACTTAGTTTCAAATCCACCATATATAGAAAACAATGTAGAATTAGAATCAAATTTAGACTATGAACCTCAAAATGCTTTGTTTGGGGGTAAAGTTGGTGATGAAATTATAAAACAACTTCTTGATGAAGTCTTAAAGCGAAAAATTAACTTTTTTTCTTGCGAGATGGGTTATGACCAATTGGATAAAATAACAACCTATTTAAAAGATAGTAATTGTAAAGGGTTAAAATTCTATAAAGATTACAGTGATTTTGATAGAGGTTTTACAGTAGTGCTATAAAAGGATTTAATAGTTGAATAAAAGAATATATATAGACTTTAGTTACTTAGTAATGTTATCTGCAACATTTGGTGGGGTTATGGTTTTAGGTGCTATTGTAGCTCCTGTAGTGTTTAATACGGATAAAATAACTATAGACTTACTGATAAATCATTATAATGCTGGAATTATAATGGGTGAAATTTTTCATAGATTTAGTTATTGGGTATATTTTGTAGCTTTATCGGTTGTTATATATGAATCTGCATGGTACAAAATGGGTCAAAGGGATGCTATAGCTTTTGGTGCTTCTTTTGCTGTTGTATTTACATCGCTTATGTTTAGTGCTGTTTATAGTCCTAAAATTTTAGCTATGCAAGAGTTAGGGATGGAAGCTACAAAAAGTGATACATTCAACAATATTCATATAGCTAGTGAGATAGATTTTAAAATATTGGCTGTTGCTTTGATTGTTTTATTTGTAAGAAGATTGATGCTACTTCGTTTGAAGTAGTATCAACTTTAGAAGATTAGTCTTTTGCATGTCTCATATATGCAGGTGTATCTAAATAATCACTGTCCATCTCTCCACCAACTACTAGGCGAGGGTTTATCTTAGTTCTTACTGGTTCAGGGTTTTCATTTATATAGTTTTCATTATTTTTACCAGTGTTTAGGTTCTTTTCAAAACCAGTTGCAACGATAGTTATTTTTACATATTCAGGGTTTAAAGTGTCATCAGTAGATGTTCCAAAGATGATATCAGCTTCATCATCTGCACTTTCATTTACAACATTCATAGCTTCATAAATTTCCATAGTTGGAAAATCTGGATGCATATTGAAGTGAACAAGTACACCCATAGCACCATTGATAGACATATTGTCAAGTAATGGAGATTCTATAGCTGCTTTTATAGCTTCATAAGCTGCATTATCACCTTCATATTCACCAACACCCATAAGAGCCATACCTTTATGATCCATAACAGTTTTTAAATCGGCAAAGTCAAGGTTAATGTCGTTATCTCCAGAAGATAATATTACACCAGATGTACCACTTACTGCTTGTGCTAAAACAGCATCTACTATTTTAAAACTATCTTTTAAACCTAGTTTTCTATCTATTATAGAAAGTAGTTTGTCATTTGGTATAACCACGATAGAGTCACTAGCTTTTTTAAGTTCAGCTAGACCCTCTTCAGCAAGTTTAAGTCTTTTTTTACCTTCAAACATAAAAGGTTTTGTAACAACTGAGATAGTTAATGCACCAATTTCTTTAGCTATTTGTGCAACAACTGGAGCAGCACCAGTCCCAGTTCCACCACCAAGACCAGCAGAGATAAACACTATATCAGCACCATCTAAAGCACTTTTAATATCATCATAATTTTCTAATGCAGAGTCTTTTCCAACAGATGGTTTCATACCAGCTCCAAGACCCTTTGTTAGCTTACTTCCGATTTGTATTTTAGAAGCATTAACAGCTTCATTTAGAACCTGAGCATCAGTATTTAGCATAACCATCTCTATACCATTAACACCTTCGTTAATCATATGTCCGATCATATTACCACCACCACCACCAACACCGACAGCTATTATTCTTGCACCATTTATATTGTTTGATTCTTCTACTGTAAACGCTTCCATTAACTTGCTCCTTAAAATAACTGGGTTGCCCAATTTTTAAATTTGTTTAATACACTATTTTCGTTGTTACTTATCTCTTTTTTAGATTCTATAGAAACCATTTTTGGCTCTAATGATACCATATTTTCTTGCATTTCATCATGTGGTGTAGCCATTGGTATATTTTCTGATTTATTCAAAAAATCTACACTAATCTCTTGAGCAGATATCTCATTAATATGGCGAACTCTTTTATTTACATCTATTTCATAAGGTGTAAATGAAGAGTGAGTATACATAATCAATCCAATAGTTGTAGAGTATTCTGGACCACGAAGATTTTCAAATAGTCCATCAATCTCTTTTGGTTTTGCTAATCTAACAGGTATAGAACCAAATGTAGCTACTGCTAACTCTCGGATACCTTCCATTTTTGAAAAACCACCAGTTAAAACTATACCAGCACCAAGTTGATCTTTTAATCCACTATTTTCTATAAATTGAGCTAAAATCATAAGTGTTTCTTCAACTCTAGCAAAAATTACATTTTGTACAATTTCTAAAGAAACTTCATGGGTATTTTTTTCATCACCTATTATAGGAATTTCTATCAAATCATTACTCGGTGTTAAAAGTGAACCATGATTTAATTTTATAGAATCAGCTACATTTAAAGGAGTATGAAGAGCCATAGATAAATCACTTGTTATATGATTTGAACCTACACCTAAAAATTCATTATATTTTATAGAATTACCTGAGTGTATAGTTATATTTGAACTACTACCACCCATATCGATTACTGCTACACCTAACTCTTTTTCATCTTCATTTAGAGTAGCTATAGAAGCTGCATATCCATTAAGAACGATATTTTCAACTTCTATACCAGCACCTCTAACAGCTTTTCTTAAGTTGTTTAGATTTGATTTTTGAGTTGTAATTATATGTGTTTCAACTTCAAGTCTTGAAGCATTCATACCTAGAGGGTCTTCTATGAAGTCTTGGTCATCAACTTTAAAGTTAAAAGGAAGAGCATGTAAAACTTCGTATTCATTGGGAATATTTGCATTATATAAAGAAGTTTGCATAACTTTTTCTATCTCTTTAAAAGTTATCTCTTTATTTGGAATATTTACTATACCATTTGAGTTCACACTTTTAGTATATGCACCACTTATAGAAACAACAGCTGTTTTTATATCACTATCTGAAACTCTTTTAGCATCAGATACTGCTGTTCTTATAGATTTAGCAGCCAAATCAATATTGGTTATGCTACCTTTTTTAAGACCTTGAGCTTTGTTTATTCCAGCTCCAATAATCGCTATAGAATCATCATCATTTACTTGTGCGATAATTGCACAAATCTTTGTAGAGCCAATATCTATAGCTAAAATAGTTTTACCCAACTTATAGTCCTTCAATAAAAATCTCAGTTTTATATTTTTGTTGAAGGTTTTTAATTAAACCATCATTAAATATAGCACTTTTTAATTTTGAAATATTATCATTAATATTATTCAAGTCTTTATCGCTAGAATCTAGCAACTTTTGTTCCAAAATATTGTATAAAACAATTTTTCCATCTTTTAATTCTACATATCCAGTTTTTTTCTTTGATGTAAATAGTTTTAGTAAAAACTCATTAGCATCATATACTGACATATTTTTTAGCTTTAAAGCATCTTTATTAGTTATGAAGTCTGTATTTGTACCAACAAAATTAGTAACTGATTCTTTAGCCAAAGTTATTAATTTTTCTTTAGTCATCTCTTTAACAAATAATGGTTTTATCTCATCTTTTGCTTCTTCAAAAGTTTTTACTTTAGATGGATTTATCTTTAGTAGTTTAAAAGTATAGTAAGAACCATCTATTAGCATAGGTTTTAAGTATGGAGATATAACAGACAATGATGTTATTTTTTCTAATACCTCTTCTGTAAAAGGATTTTCTACGCTTGATATTGTTATCGTCTCAACTTGTATATCTTTACCAAGTTTATCTTTTTTATACGCTATATAAGTTTTAAGAGCTGATTTTTTTGAAGATTTTGCATTTAATTCAGCAATAACATCTTTTTTAGCATCTTGTAATGAAAGGATTTTCCCATCACCATCTTTAAAATGTGTTTTATTTTCGTTGTAATAATCACTAATCTCTTCATCTTTGTATTGATGAGAAAGAGTTTTATTTTTTATATATGCTATATCATAAGTGATCTCTGTTTTAAAGTTTTGTTGTTTTTGTTCCCAAAATGCTTTTAGGTTTTCGTCATTTACATCAATTTTAATAGAAGATGAATCTAAAACTTTGTAGTTTATTTTATCTGCTATCCCCATAAGAGTTGTTATGATACTTAACTCATTGTCATTTGTTGTAGTTGGAAAAAGTTTTAGTATCTTTTTGATTAGAAGTTCTTTTCTTACATCATTTTCATACTCTTTCATTGTTAAGCGATTTCTTGATAAAGTTGTTTTATATATATCTTTGTTAAAAATACCATCTTTGAAAAAATATTCTTGTTGTTTTATCTCAGCTAAAAGTTCTTTGTCATTTACTTCTAAATCGTACTCTTTTGCAAGATTTAGTATAAGTGCTTGTTGAGCAAGTTGAGTAAGTGCTTGTTTTTTAAGACCAAATTGTTTTGCTTTTTCTTCATCAAAATTTCCTTGGAAAATTTGGGCATATTGAGAATAAAGTCTTGAGTATGTTTTTTGTAAATCACCCATAGTTATCTCTATACTACCTACTTTTGCAACTCCACCAGCTTTATCGCCATAGTTGTACTGACCCCAACCAACAAATCCAGCACCAACAAAAGCGATAGTAGAAATCCAAATAGTGATGATAAGATATTTTTTGTGCCTTTGCATCCAAGTAATCATAGATATAAATCCTCTAAAAAATTTTCAACATTTTATGTAAATTCCCCTTTAAACTTGATAAAGTGTATAAGCAATGCTATAATTTGGTATGAATAAAAACGAAATATTAAAAAATAGGGACTTAGATGTCCTTTGGCATCCATGTACACAGATGAAAGACCACGAAAATTTACCCCTTACACCTATAAAAAAAGGTTATGGAGTTTACTTAGAAGATTTTGAGGGCAATAAGTTCATAGATGGCATCTCTAGTTGGTGGGTAAATCTTTTTGGACACTCAAACCCATATATAAATGAAAAGGTAAAAGAGCAGTTAGACACATTAGAACATGTTATACTTGCTGGTTTTACTCAAGAGCCTATCATAAGACTATCTGAAAGGCTTGTAAAACTTACACCAAATGGTTTAGATAAATGTTTTTATGCAGATAATGGTTCATCAGCAGTTGAAGTAGCTTTAAAGATGAGTTTTCATGCTCATAAAAACGATGGAAAACTAAAAGATACTTTTGTATCTCTAAAAAACTCTTATCACGGTGAAACGATAGGGGCTTTAAGTGTTGGTGATGTTGAACTTTACAAAGATACTTATGAGCCATTACTTATAAAAACCATACAAACAGCAGTACCTAAAGATATGAGTATAGAAGAAGCAAAAAAAGCAGGTGTTGAGTTTGAAAAACTATGTCAAGAAAAAGCAGATAAATTAAGTGCTATCATACTTGAGCCTTTGGTGCAAGGGGCAGGGTATATGCATATGTATCATCCACACTTTTTAGAGATAGTTCGTGAAGTTTGTACCAAGTATGATGTGCATCTTATAGCAGATGAAGTTATGGTTGGTTTTGGTAGAACTGGGTATATGTTTGCTTGCGAGAGTGCTAACATAACACCTGATTTTTTAGTTTTGTCTAAAGGAATAACAGGTGGTTACTTACCACTTTCAGTTGTTTTAACAACTAATGAGATATATGCAAAGTTTTATTGTGATTATAACGAGCATAAAGCATTTTTACATTCACACTCTTATACTGGAAATGCACTTGCTTGTTCAGCTGCTAATGCTACTCTTGATATATTTGAAAATGAAAATATAATCGAAAAAAATAAAGAAAAATCAGCATATATGTTAGAAAAACTTAAAAAGTTTGAAAAACTAGACAATGTAAAAAGCATCAGACAAACTGGGATGATAAGTGTTGTTGAGTTAGATGGTTATAAGCCAGAAGAGAGGATAGGGCTAAAAGTGTATCAGTATGGACTTAAAAATGGTGTACTTTTAAGACCTTTAGGACATATAGTTTATTTTATGCCACCATATATCATAACCTATGAAGAGATAGATAAGATGATGGATACTGCTTATGAGGCTATAACTAAACTTTAACTCTATCTTCTAAAGCACGAGTTAGTGAAAGTATATCTATATTTTCAAGGCTAACTCCTGTTGGAACACCTTGAGCTATCCGTGTGAAGTTTATATCGTAATGGCTTAGTTTATCTTCTATATATAGTATAACAGCATCGTTAGCTATCGATGGAGTTAGAGCAAATATAACATCTTTTATACCTGATTTTACTATATTTTCTAAGTATGAGATGCTTAACTCTTCTAGTGATTCTAAGACAAAATACCTACCATCAAAAAGTCCATTTTCTTCTAAAAGTAGTATATCTTTTGGGTTTTCAACTATACATAGTTGTTCTATATTTCGACTTTCATCACAACATATATAACAAAGTTCATCTTCACTCATACCACCACAAGAGCGACATTTTTTTAAACTACCAAGTGCATCTTCGATAGCATGAGATATTTTCATACCCATAAAACTATCTTTCATAGTCATATGGTAAGCTAGTCTTGTAGCAGATTTTTTCCCTATACTTGGTAGTTCATTTAGTGCATCTACTAAACGGTTAAATTTTGCTAATGAGCCTTTCATCTTTCTTTAGTCTCCTTTTTAGGAAGTAATATCCAAAGTTTTAGTTTTGATTTTAATTTTCCAGCTTTTTGTAGTGCTTTGTCTCCATATCCTAGAAAAAGATCGGCTCTGACTGCACCTTTTATCGCTCCACCTGTATCTTGTGCTAGAACTATTTGGCTAGTTTGTACATTGTCCACTTTTGCATCTAAGTATAGCATTGCCCCTAATGGGATATAGTGATGGTCTATGGCTACTGAACGGTTTGGAGTTAGTTCTATACCTAAAGCACCTGTAGCAGGTGTGTTACTTTTTGTAAAAAATACTAAAGAGTTGTTGTAGTTTAAAACTTCATCAACTCTTGATGGGTTTTTTTCTAACCATTTGTGTATGCTTTGTAGAGAAATATCTTCTTTTTTTATAGCTCCTATATCTATAAGGTATCTTCCTATTGCTCTGTATTTATGACCATTTTGGTTATCGTAGCTTACAAATATAGTTTTATTGTTATCTAGTATAACTCTACCCGAGCCTTGTATCTCTAAAAAGAAAAGGTCTATTTTAGAATCTGTATAGCAGATTACATCTGCATCTATCTTATCAAATTCTGACCTTTTATAGTATGGTATAAGTTTATTACCAACAACTCTACCTCTAAGTCTAAAATGTTTTAGTTTTGGGTATATGGAACTTAGATTTACACTAACTAAGTCTTTTGGTGTGTTGTATATGGGGTATTTGAATTTTTTAGTTTTGTTTAGTGAACCATAAAGTTGTGCTTCATAGTAGCCAGTTAGAAGACCTATATCTTTCGCATTTTTGCTACTTATTTTAAATGGTGTAAAATTATCTTGTAAAAATATTTTCGCATCTTTAGTTTGTTTTGCTTTTTGACATAATGCACCATATAGTTTTTTTGTCTTTTTAGTTTTACAACTATTTATAAAAGATTTTAATGCTTTATCGTAGTTTTCATCTTCCCAACTTGGTAGTGAAGAGAACTTTTCTTTTACTAAATATGTTTTTGGCATTTTGTCAGATAAGATTTGTGGAGTTTTAGAACACCCTAGGAAAATAAACAATGTTAAAAAAAATATTAGTAGTTTCATAAATCAGATTATACTACATTAAACTAAAAACGATATAATCGCAAAAAATAATTTTAGAGGTAAAATATATATGCAAGAATTAAGTTATTATGAAATTTTAGAAGTATCACAAAATGCAGATAAGTCAACTATAAAAAAAGCATATAGAAAGATGGCTAAAAAGTATCATCCAGATAAGAATCCAGGTGATGAAGAAGCTGAACACAACTTTAAGTTATGTAATGAAGCATATCAATGTTTAAGTGATGATTCTCAAAGAAGTATCTATGACCGTTATGGAAAAGAGGGTTTACAAGGTATGGGTGGTGGTCGCTCATCTTCATCTGGTTTTGATGATTTGGGTTCTATGTTTGAAGAGATGTTCTCAGGTTTTGGTGGGGGTTCTCGTCGCCGTCAAAATCCAGCAGATATGGAAAAATACCCACTAGATATGAATATCGAGATGACGATAAGCTTTAATGAAGCTATATTTGGAGTAGAAAAAGAGATAGAGTTTAGGTATAAAGATGCTTGTAAATCTTGTAAAGGTACTGGTGCTAAGGGTGGAAAACTATCTACTTGTTCTCAGTGTAAAGGTCAAGGTCAAGTTTATATGAAGCAAGGTTTTATGACTTTTTCTCAAACTTGTCCAGTTTGTCAAGGTTCAGGAGAGTCTGCTAGTGAAAACTGTAGCGATTGTCGTGGTGGTGGATATAAAGAAGTTAAAGAAAAAATCACTATAAAAGTACCTAAAGGTATAGATGATGGTAACCGTTTAAGAGTTTCAGGAAAAGGAAATATTGGTAAACGAGGTACTCGTGGTGATCTATATGTAACTTTTGATGTTCAGCCAGATAAGCACTTTCAAAGAAATGGTAATGATGTTTATATCGCTATCCCTGTATTTTTTACTCAAGCAGTTGTTGGTGAAACTATAAGCATACCATCTTTAACAGGTGAATTAGAATTGAAACTAGATGTAGGAACTAAAGATAAACAACATTTTACATTTAGAGGTGAGGGTATTGATGATGTTCATGGTCATGGTAAGGGTGATTTGATAGCACAGGTTGAACTTATATATCCATCATCGTTAAATTCAGAACAAAAAGAGTTACTTTCAAAACTTCAAGAATCTTTTGGTATAGAATCAAAACCACATGAGGGTCTCTTGGAATCTGCAATTGATAAAATGAAGGGTTGGTTTAAATAATTATGAATAAACAAAATCTCCAAAAAAAACTTTCTACATTAGCTCTGTCTATGTTTAGAAAGGATTTTTTTGGAATCTATCATGGGTCTATCTCAGCTAAAATAGAATCGAACTGTTTTATGATAAACTCTAAAGAGGCTATCTTTGATGATATAAATGAAACATCTTTGATAGAACTTTATTTTACAAAAGATTATCGTTGGAATCAAGCTAGTATAGATGCTTCGATACATCGCAGTATATATAAACAGATAACAGAAGCAAAATTTATAACTTTTTCAATGCCACCATTTACAACTGCTTACTCTTTAGAACATAATATTATCACTCCAAAAGATTATTTTGGGTATACTGAAATAGGTTCTATAGAGATAGTAGACCCAAAACAGTTTGATGATTGGTATGATAGAGCAGAGAGTCTTATAGCATACTATTTTCAAAGTAAAAAGACTAACATTATGGTTATTCGTGGTTATGGTGTTTATGCTTTTAACAGGGATTTACATGAGATGGCAAAAAAGTTAGCTATTTTAGAAAAAAGTTGTAGACTTTTGATGCTTGATACTAAACAAAGTGATTTTAATTTTGATTAAAAAGGTTTAAGAGATGGATAATTTAAGTGTATTACAAAATTATATAAAACATATAGAAGAGGCATTCATTATCTCTAAAACTGATAAAAAAGGTTTTATAACTTATGCAAATGATAAGTTTTGTAGCATTAGTGGGTACACTAGAGAAGAGTTACTTGGTAAACCACATAACATAGTAAGACATCCTGATGTACCAAAAAAGATATTTAAACAACTATGGGATACTATAGAAAGTAAAAAAACATTTACAGGTGTTGTGAAAAACAAAAACAAAAGGGGTGGAACTTATATAACTGAGATTAAAGTTTTTCCTATCGTAGTTGATGATGAGATTGTTGAGTATATATCTGTAAGAACAGATATAACAGCTTATGCTAAAGAAAAAGAAGATGATATATCGTTAGCGAAACAAAATTTTCAAAATGAGAGAACAAGATTTCAAGAGTTAGCAAATGTAGCCTATACCGATAGTTTAACAAAGATATTTAATAGACTAAAATTTGATGAACTAGCTAAAATAGAATTTTTAAGTGCAGAAAAATTTGACCTACCTTTAAGTATAGCTATTGTAGATATAGACCATTTTAAATTGTTCAACGACAAGTATGGGCATCTAGTAGGTGATGAAGTTTTAGTTATGTTAGCACAGTATATAAATGATTCTCTTAGAAATACAGATATATTTGCAAGATGGGGTGGCGAAGAGTTTGTTATACTTTTTAAAAGTACAAAACTAGAAGATGCTAAACTTGTTTCTGATAAATTAAGAGATGGTGTTTCAAAGTTAAAACATGAGTTAGCTGGAAATATTACAGCAAGTTTTGGTTTGACACAATACAAATATGGAGATACATTAACAAAAATGTTTAAAAGATGTGATGATGCTTTATATAAAGCAAAAGCAAATGGTAGAGATAGAGTGGAGGTTAATACTTGAGTGAAAAAATAGATAAGATACTAGATATTTGGCATAACCATTTTAAGCTAGAAGAAAACCAATATACTGAGTTTGAACCATCTGATGTGGAGTATTTTGTAGGCTGTATGCTTTATAATCATTTTCTTTTTACACATGCCTTAGATACTATGAAAACTATAGATTTAAGTTATGACTTTTTAGAAAGTTGTGGAGAAGATGAGTATCGTAAAGTAAAAGAGATAGTTTCAACTATAGATATTTCTGATGAAAGAGAAAAAATAGTTTTCTTAAAAGAGTTTATAAAAGATTCACAATCTAAATACACTGAAGATGAACTATACCTTTTAAATAGATTGCAGTATCATGTAGATGCTTTGTTTGAAAGATTTGAAAATGACACAAAAGCTAGTCAAATAGTTTTTCAAAAACCAGTTAAAAATAAAAATCCACTTTTATGAAAAAGTATCTTATAACTTCAAGAGAGTTTTATACAGATACACCTGCTGTTTTTCGTAGTATTTTACATGAACAGTTAAAAGAGCATCTACCAAACTATGCTTTATATCGAGATAAGTCAAATCCTGATTATGATAAACAAGCTTCACATTTTGTTGAAGTTTGTAATCAGTTTGATGGTATAAAAAGTTTTATACATCAAGATATAAACTTAGCCTATGAATTAAAAGCAACAGGTGTGCATCTAACCTCAAAACAGATAGATTTAATACCACAAGCCAAGTCTAAACATCTTGAAGTTATTGTAAGTACACATACTAAAGATGAAGTTATAACAGCCCAAGAACTTGGTGCAGATGCTGTTACTTATAGCCCTATATTTGCCTCTCCAAATAAGGGTAAGCCAAAAGGTATAAAAGACTTAAAAGATATTTTAAGCATCTCAGAGATAAAAGTTTTTGCTCTTGGTGGAATAATCTCTAAAGAACAGATAGAACTACTTAACGATACATCTGTTTATGGTTTTGCTTCGATTCGATACTTTTACTAACCAAAATTTAAATTTGAAGTGCAATTTTCCAAAATTTAAAAAATAAAAGTTGTAAATTTAGATTTTGGGAGCATTGACTGCACTTTTTACCATTATCTCAAATGTTTTTTTAAACGAACTTCCATAATTTCCATAATTTCTTTTTTTTTCTTATATTTTACTTGATTGTACTTAGATTAACTTGTGTAGAGAGGTATGAAATTATTAGAGAGAAAAAAGATTGTTCCTAGAGTTTTAGAAAAAATTGTTAAGTTTGTTGATAAATTTTTTTAAATATCATCTATAGATATTCTCCAGTTATCTCTAAAACCTCTTTTATATTTTT
>Ga0256842_1001908_pt1 | contig 15875 bp, 15 predicted proteins | sample 4559240metaG_FD_185973 | JGI IMG/M metagenome (GOLD analysis project Ga0256842, IMG submission 185973) | Hydrothermal vent microbial communities from Guaymas Basin, Mexico - 4559-240 | ecosystem: Environmental > Aquatic > Marine > Hydrothermal vents | place: Mexico: Guaymas Basin | collected...
CTATATCTTTCTTTGTGGCCAACCCAATCTCATCAACCAGCTCTCTCACATCTCCTAAAAACAATTTATTAACCTGCTCTTTTCTCTTTTTTAAGTGAATTTTTCCCATCTCAAGCAAATCCTTATCACCGTAGTCTTTTTTGCCTTCTTTTATCAACTCTTCAAGTTTATCCGTTATTTTTTTCTCTATCCCGCTACCTAAATATATCAATTCCTTCAACATCCTTAATCCTCCTTTTATGGCTTAAGAAAGAAATTCCTCCAAATGCTCTATAACATAATCTATGGCTTTTGCGTCTTTTCCGCCGCCTTGAGCAAATTCTTCTTTTCCGCCACCTTTTCCGCCTAATTTTACAGAAACCTTAGAGACAATATCTCTTGCTTTTATTTTACCGGCAATATCCTTGGTTACCATAGCAACAACATTGATTTTAGAGTCCTTTTCGTTAAATAAAATAACAACACCTGATTTCAGCTTTGCTTTTATATTATCACTTATATGCCTAATTTGAGACATTTCAAGATTGCTCAATCTATCTACATACACATCAATGCCATTAATGTTTTTTATTTTACTCTTATCAAAATCCATACTGATATTGTTTTGCTGAGTTTTTTTAGATTTTAACTCATCTATCTTTTTCTCTAAATCATCTACGGACACGCCGAGTTTTTGGGTAATCTTTTTTAAGATATCGTCTCGTTTTCTTAAATATTCAAAAGCAGGCATAGAAACCTTTGCTTCTATACGCCTTACACCTTTGGATAAAGCGCTTTCTGATATTATTTTAAACAAACCTATCTCTCCGGAAGATTTTACATGCGTTCCGCCGCACAGCTCCTTGCTTACACTACCCACCGAAACCACACGCACAACATCACTATATTTTTCTTCAAAAAGGGCAATTGCTCCTTTCTCAATAGCTTCATCCATACTCATAATCTCGGTTTTTACAGGATAATTTTCAACAATCCAACTATTTACCATTGTCTCTATTCTATATAATTCCTCATCCGTAAGCTTTGAAAAATGCGTAAAATCAAACCTTAGCCTACAATCTTCAACTAAAGAACCCGCCTGCCTTACATGCTTCCCAAGAACATTCATTAATGCCGCATCAAGTAGGTGGGTTGCCGTGTGGTGTCTTGCTATATCCTTTCTTCTTGCCATATTAATTCTCAATGTACAAACACTGTCCTTAGTAAAATTGCCGTCGAGCACACTAACCTTATGAACAAATAGATTGCCATCAAAATATTTTTGAACATCTTCAACAAATGCCTTTGCGCTATCGTTAAATACAAAACCGCTATCCGCTATCTGTCCACCGCTTTCAGCATAAAATGGCGTTCTATCAAAAATAAAATAGTAAGAACCCTTTGTTGCACTGTCTACAATATTTTCATTTTCATCCACAATAGAAAGCAGTTTTGCATCTATTTCAAACTCGTCATATCCGACAAATTCCGTCCTTCCAACATCCTTATAAACATCGCCAAACACGTTTGCTATGCTTGCGCTTCCCGTGCCTTTCCAGTTTGCTTTGGACGTTTCCCTTTGTTTATCCAATAGTTGATTAAATCCATCCATATCCACACCAAAGCCATTTTCTAAAGCTATATCAACGGTTAAATCTATAGGAAATCCGTAGGTATCGTATAGCTTAAAGGCATCCTTGCCTTTGATGGTTTTATCCTGAGAACGTTTAAATATGTCGTTTAATATCTTCAATCCGTCTTCAAGTGTCTCAAAAAACTGCTCTTCTTCATTTTTTACTATATTTATAACCATATCTCTATTTTGAAGAATTTCAGGGTATATATCTCCCATCTCATTGTTTACCAAATCTATTAGCCTATGCAAAAACGGCTCTTTTGTTCCCAGCTTTTTACCAAAACGCATGGCACGTCTCATTATACGCCTTAAAACATATCCCCTTCCTTCCTTATCTGGGAATACGCCATCGGCTATTAAAAAATTGGTTGCCCTGAGATGGTCGGCTATAACCCTTACGGCAACATCTTTATCTTCATCTTCTCTGTAGCTAACATTAAAATAGTCACTCACTCCGTTAATTATAGGAACAAATAGGTCGGTATCGAAATTGCTGTGAACACCCTGCAAAATTGCGCTCACCCTTTCCAATCCTAAGCCGGTATCTATACTAGGCTTAGGAAGAGGCGTCATATTACCACTTTCGTCTCTGTCAAACTGCATAAAAACAAGATTCCATAATTCAAGATACCTATCGCAATCGCACTCAATAGAACACTCATCTCTTCCGCAGCCTACACCAGGTCCTTGGTCAATATGAATTTCTGAACACGGTCCGCAAGGACCAGTATCGCCCATAGACCAAAAATTATCCTTCGCTCCCATTCTTACTATTCTCGATGACGGAACGCCTTCCTGCTTATTCCATATCTCAAAAGCATCATCATCTTCTTCGAAAACAGTAATCCACAGCTTATCTTTAGGCAATCCAAGTGTTTTTGTTATAAACTCCCAACCGAAATGTATAGCATCTTTCTTAAAATAATCTCCAAATGAAAAGTTACCCAGCATCTCAAAAAACGTATGGTGTCTTGCCGTATATCCAACATTCTCCAAATCGTTATGCTTACCACCTGCTCTTACACATTTTTGGCAGCTTGTAGCCCTTTTATAATCCCTTTTTTCTTTTCCTAAAAACACATCCTTAAACTGCACCATCCCAGCATTTACAAACAGTAATGTAGGGTCATTTTTTGGTATAAGCGGCGCACTTTTAACTATCGTATGTCCGTTTTCTTTAAAATAATTCAAAAAAGCATTCCTTAATTCTTTCGCTTTCATACTATCCCCTTCTATTTAATAGTTCGTTGATTGTATCATAACTATACCCGCGCCGTTGCAAAAATTGAAATATTTTCGACGTGGCATTATCTTTATTTTTTAAAATTTCCATCTTTCTTTCAAAAACATCCCTTGCAGACTCAAGTTCATTTATATCTTTTAATTTATCATAAATTAACGATTCATCCACACCTTTTTTCTTTAAATCATGCACGATTTTAAATTTCCCGTATCCCGATTTTAGTCTAAAATATATGTAGTTTTCAACATACCTTTCATCATCTATAAATCTTTTCTCTTTTAAATACTCAACTACATCAACTATTGTCGCTTCACTAAAGCCCTTATTTGATAACTTTTCAACCAATTCAAACTCTGTATAATCTTTTCTATTTAACAGATTAAACGCATACTTTAAAGACTTATCATGCTCGTCTTTACTCAAACAACGCCCCTTGCTCTCAAAGCAAAATCATTTGGATTTGTAGCAAACTCCATAGCTTTTTCTAAATCAACCAATCCGTTTACATAAAGTTCAAGTAGCGACTGATCAAATGTTTGAGTGCCGTGAGTATCCCTGTTCATTTCTATTGAACGTTTTATGTTAGAACTCTTTTCCGGGTCAAGAATAGCGTCTCTAACAAAATCCGTTGCAACCATTATCTCAACGGCAGGCACCATACCCGAACCGTCAATCCTTGGAATTAACCTTTGAGATATAACTGCTTCTATGGTTGCTGCAAGCTCAAGTCTAATCTGACTCTGTTGAGACAAGTCAAACGATGCTATAATTCTATTTATAGTTTCTGTTGCATCCTTTGTATGCAACGTAGACATAACAAGATGCCCTGTCTCAACGGCTTCTAATGCAGTAGTTATTGTTTCTCTATCTCTCATCTCACCTACAAGTATAACATCAGGGTCTTCCCTTAATGCGCCTTTAAGCCCACTTGCAAAACTAACCGTATCATAACCAACCTGCCTTTGAACGATAGATGAATTTATATCTCTATGTAAAAATTCTATTGGGTCTTCTATTGTTATTATATGCTTTTTCTTTTCTTTATTTATTAGATTAACCATTGCAGCAAGCGTTGTAGATTTTCCAGAACCCGTAACGCCTGTTACAAGCACAAGCCCCCTTGGTTTCATAGCAATCTTACCTATGACAGGCGGAAGGTTTAATGCATCAAGAGACGGTATCTCAAAGGGTATAAATCTAAAGATTGCAGCAAGCGTTCCCCTTTGATAAAAGATATTAACCCTAAATCTTCCCACGTTATCTATACCATACCCAACATCCACTTGACGATTCTTTTTAAGTTTATCCAGCAAAAAGCTGTCTATTTCCATTTCTTCTATAAATTTATCCATATCCTCAATCGATATCGTGTCGAAATTGCTTTTTACCATTTCTCCATCTATTCTAAACAGCGGTATAGAGCCTACCTTTATGTGTATATCCGAAGCACCGTTTGAAACGCCCACAGAGAGTATATCCTTAAGACTCATCATCCGACTCCTTTGTTTTATTGGTAAAACAATTCAAATGCTCCCTAACTTTTATTTCTATCTCTCTTACAACATCTTCTTTATCCTTTAAAAACTCCTTAGCCTTATCCCTTCCTTGACCAAGCCTTTCGCCATTATAAGAAAACCAAGAGCCACTCTTTTCCACTATGTCATACTTAACCGCCAAATCGATTAAATCACCAAAAATATCAACTCCTGTGCCATACATAATATCAAACTCGGCTTCTCTAAATGGTGGCGCAACCTTATTCTTCACCACCTTTACCTTTGTATGATTGCCGACAACATCACTACCCTGTTTTAGCGAAGAGCCAGATTTTCTAATATCTATTCTTACAGATGCATAAAATTTTAGAGCATTTCCACCTGTTGTCGTTTCAGGATTTCCAAACATAACACCTATCTTCATCCTTATCTGATTCAAGAATATAATTGCAGTATTAGATTTGCTTATCGCACCTGTCAATTTTCTCAACGCCTGACTCATAAGACGAGCCTGCAGACCCACATGGGAATCGCCCATGCTACCTTCAATTTCAGCCTGCGGAACCAAAGCAGCAACGGAGTCCACTACGATTATATCAACGGCATTACTTCTTACCAGTGTATCTATTATCTCAAGCGCCTGTTCGCCTGAATCTGGTTGGCTAATTAGAAGATTATCTACATCGACGCCCAAATTTTCCGCATAGGCGACATCTAAAGCATGTTCAGCATCTACAAACGCAGCTATCCCACCTTCTTTTTGGGCACTTGCCACACAATGCAAAGCAAGCGTTGTTTTCCCGCTTGATTCAGGTCCGTATATTTCGCTGATTCTTCCTCTTGGCAAACCACAAACACCCAAAGCGTAATCTACAGAAAGAATGCCTGTAGGTATAACATTTACATCTACGGCTTGCTTTTCTCCCAAACGCATTAAAGCGCCCTTGCCATAAGTCTTTTCTATTTTAGATATTGCCATATTCAAAGAATCTAACTTATTCTTATCCATCTACAATCTCCTTCATTTTAAATGTATCTATTTTTTCGTATATAGCTCCGCTTCTTAACAAAACACTTTTATACAAATATACATTAAAAACCTTAAAACACAAGGGTTTTTTCCTATTAAATTCTCTACATATATTCAAAATATCGATAGCATCATTAGCATTCATACCCTTAATTCTGCCTATTGTTAGATGGCATACAGGCTTATTTTTTTCCTGTCTAAAGATATTCAATTCGCTGTTTACCCTATTAACCATATCTATAAAATCACTATTTTCTTCACCCAGCCAAAGAATTTTAGGGTTTCTTATCCCGCCAAACATTCCGGTTTTTTTCAAGCAAATTTCAAAAGGTTTAATAGAGCTAAATACATCCGTAGCTATATCTCTTATTTTATTCAAAGTATAATCGGACTGTTCGCCTAAAAACTTAACGGTTATGTGTAAATTTTTAACAGGCGTAAGCCTCATTCTTCTTGAATACCCTTTAAGTTTGTCTTCTAAACCTTGAATATCGTTTTTTATATTCAAAGGCAAATCTATAGCAAGAAAAATCCTCATTGTCTTGTTATAAAATCCCTTAAAAACAAAATAGCAAATTTTGCGGTTTTATGTCTTATGAGCCTTCTATTGCCTTTAAATACTATCTCTTTAACATCAGCTCCAAAACGCGACGCTACAGCAATATATACAAGCCCTACAGGTTTATCTTTAGTGGCGCCAGATGGTCCTGCAATGCCCGTAACGGCAACACTAAAATCGCTTGATGAATTATTTCTTACTCCTATCGCCATCTGAAGGGCAACTTCTCTACTAACAGCTCCAACCGTATTCAAGGAATTGAGATTAACTCCCAAAAATCTCATCTTCATTTCATTAGAATAGGTAACGCACCCACCCTTCAAATATTTTGATATACCCGGCACATCTGCAATAAATGCCGATATTAATCCTGCCGTACACGATTCAGCTGTTGAAATGGTTACGCGCTTGTTTTTTAGAATTCTATACAATGCTTGCTGCGGAGACTCTCCTTGAGTTGTGTATATATTTTTTCTGTCTCCAACAAAGCTTACAGCATCTTCAAAATCGGCATCCGATGCAATCATAACAGTCTCTGCTTCATCTTTATAATGCGTATATTTGCTGTCTATTGACTCATTAAAAACGCCTATCCTTTTTATTGATGGCTTGAATACATCAAATACAGAAAGATTTGAGAAATTCTCTTTTATGTCGTTAGGTATAATCATAAATGGTTTATCATAAATGTTGTCAAAGAATATCCCTGCTTCAATCTCCTTAAAACCATTTGCTATCACGTAGGGCTTTTTTGCTTCAACAAAAACAGAGCTACGCTCAAATTCCATCAGCATGGTCTTTTGTATATTAGGCCAACTTGACTGAGAATAGAGAACGCATACACCGTCTGACGATTCAAAAGCCGACTTTATAGCCGCCCTTATATTATCCAAACGACTATTCGTTTTTATAAACATAAACAACTCAATACCCAAGCCATAAAAAAACGATTCATCAATACCGCAAATATCGCTTACGCAAACAACAGAAATCTTCATCTTGTCAAAACCTGCAAAATAATATTGACCATTATTCCGCCAACTGCATCATCAAGCATTATACCAAAACCGCCATGAATCTTCTCAAGCCAATTCAAAGGCGGAATCTTTGCTATGTCTATTATCCTAAATAGAAAAAAACCTAAAATTGCATACATTGGGCTATAAGGTATGGCAATTAGCGACAAAAGCATTCCCACAACTTCATCTATAATAACAAAAGACGGGTCTTTCATATCGTAAATATCTTCCATAACATTACTTGCATATGTCCCGGCAATAAACAGAACAACAGTAGTGATTCCGTAAACATAAATGGATGTATCCTTTAAAAACATATATATCAAAAGACCGAAAAGACTTCCAATTGTTCCTGGTGCGTAAGCTGTATAGCCCACGCCGAACACGGTGCTTATATGTTCTGAGATTTTATTTACAAAATCCTTAGTTATTTTCATATTACAGATTCCAAAACGGATAAAAACTCATCTATGTGCTCTTTTTCAACTATTAAAGGCGGCTCAAACCTAACAGTAGAATCTCCGGCTTTTCCAACCAACACCCTTTTTTCCAACAGTTTTTTAATCAGACTGTCGGCTTCTTTTCCATTATTCATCTTTAAACCCAAAATCAATCCAATACCTTGTGCAGAAAGACCATTTTTATCAGCAATATCGGATAATCTCTCAAAAAAATAGTCTCCAAGTTCATTTACTCTATCCAATAAACCGCTTTCATTTATATACTTTATTACATTATAGGATACGTAACTTGCAAATGGATTACCGCCAAACGTAGAGCCGTGTGTTCCAAATGTAAAGTATTGGGCAACTTCATCCTTTGCAAGCATTGCACCTATAGGTATGCCGCCACCCAAAGCTTTGGATAACGTTATTATATCAGGCTCTATACCAAATTGTTCGTAAGAAAAGAAGCTACCTGTTCTGCCTATACCGGTTTGAACTTCATCAGCTATGAATAATATATCTTTTGACTTGCAATAATCGTAAACCTTTTCTATATAAACCCTATCGGCAACATTGATACCGCCTTCACCTTGGACAAACTCAACAATAACAGCGCAGGTTTTATCATCAACTCTTGATTTAAAATCGTCAAAATTGTTAAATTCTGCATAGGAAAAACCGTCAAGCATAGGTTCAAAACCACTGTGATACTTAGTCTGGCCTGTTGCAGACAGTGTTGCCATGGTTCTTCCATGAAAAGAATCCTTCATACTAACAATCTTATATCTATTGTCCTTTTTGTATAGCCTTGCAAGTTTTATTGCGGCTTCGTTTGCTTCAGCTCCCGAATTACAGAAAAACACCTTATCGGCGCAGCTTATTTTTGTAAGATAACAAGCAAGTTCCGCCTGCTCTTCTATATAATACAGATTGGATACGTGTAATAGTTTTTTTGATTGCTCTTCTATAGCTTTTATCACCACAGGATGACTATGCCCTAAAACATTAACGGCAATGCCCGCTAAAAAATCAAGATAACGATTACCGTTTGAGTCAAATAGATATACACCGCTACCTTTTTCAAATGCAACGTTAAAGCGTTTGTAGGTAGACATTATACAATTATTTGTTTTTTCAAATACATTCATTATCCACCCCTTAACATATAGCTATTAGTGAGGTTATACCGTATGGAAGTTTTTTGTCAAGAAAAAGATAAAGGGCATTTAAGCCCTTTATCTAAAAAATTAGAAGCCTATGGAATGTAATGCCAAATCTAAGAAGGTGCTTGGGAAAATACCTACATATATAACGCCTACAGCGCCCAACAAAACAACAACCTTCAAAGGAAAACTATTAAATACAGGCTGCGCATTCTCAGGCTCACCCTTCATATACATAGTAACAATTACATTTAAGTAAAAATATGCAGAAACTGCACTATTAAGAACACCGATTACAGCCAATAAGTAAAGATGTGATTTAACGGCGGCTGAAAACAGGTAGTATTTACCTACAAATCCGACCGTAGGAGGAACGCCAGCAAGGCAGAACATAAATAGCAACATGGCAGCACCCATTAGCGGATATCTGTAACCCATACCTCTAAGAGAAGCTATCTCGGTGCCTCTATCCTGCTTTGTGCTTATAAATTCAGCAATAGCGAATGCTCCAAGATTCATAAACATATATCCGAAAAGATAAAACATAACAGCGCCATATCCAAGCTGATTTGTGGCAACTATACCAACAAGCATATAGCCGGCGTGCGCAATAGAAGAGTAACCCAAAAGCCTTTTTAAATCTTTTTGGAACAACGCAACGGTATTACCGAATGTCATAGTAAATACGGCAACAACCCACAGTATCTTTGTCCATTCAACCTCAATTGGCGACATACCGACAACGAGAAATCTAAGAAGAGCCAAGAAGCTTGCAACCTTTGGAGCAACAGACATAAATGCACTCATAGGAGTAGGAGCTGCTGCGTAAACATCAGGCGTCCATGAATGGAACGGAAACGCTGCAATCTTAAATCCAAAGCCTACAAATATGAACAGAAATGCCAAAATAGATGCCCATTTATGTAGACTGTCAGCATTAGCTAAGCCGCCTTTAATTATTGTCAAATCTACTGTGCCGAATAGTCCGTACATTAAACCTATACCTAAAACCAAAAACGTAGATGCAAAAGAACCTAAGATGAAATACTTCATAGCACCTTCTACGCTTTCGTCTTTATCTCTCAAGAAACCAGTCAAAACATACATTCCTATTGAGAGCGTCTCAACGGCTATAAACATAACAATTAAGTTGTACGTTGATGCCAATACCATCATTGCAACTAAAGAGAACAGAAGTATTTCGTAATACTCGCCTACGTTCATATCTTCTCTTTTCAGAAAGTCAAGACTCAAAATTATAGCCGCAAAGGTTGTTAAAAGCATAATAATGCCTGCAAAGTTGCTTGCATTGTCCATAACGACCATACCCCTAAAGGCGGTCATATTAGTGCCATACATAGAAACCGTGACACCGAAGGCTATAGCAACTCCCAAAAGAGCCAATACGCCATTTAATCCTTTAGATTTTTTAGGGAGCCACAGGTCTATGAGTAGGATAACAAAAGCAAATGCCGTTATTATCAACTCCGGCATAATAGCCACTAAATCCTTCATTGAATAAAGCATACCCACTCCCCTTAACCTTTTTTAACCACTACAGTTTTTATTAACTGAGCCTCTTGTGTCTTATCAATAACCTTAACAGACCTGTTTGTCTGCTGCAAGAGATGCTCAACCGATACCCTCATTTTAGACAGAAACGTATTAGGATACAAACCAATCCAGAAAACAAACAGCAACAAAGGCAGCATATAAGCCCATTCTCTTTTATTCATATCCTTAAGTTCTAAATTCTTGGGGTTTGTAACCTTCAAAAATACAACCCTTTTATACATAGTAAGCATATAAATAGCTGAAAATAGTCCACCGAATGCAACTATTATTCCATATATAGGCTTAGCTAAAAATGCACCTAACAGTATCATAAACTCACCGACAAAGCCGTTCGTTCCAGGCACTGCTATGGAAGACAGCGTAAAAATCATAAAGAATACGGAAAATACAGGAATAAGCGATGCCAATCCACCATATTCCGATATCAATCTTGTATGTCTTCTTTCATATATAATACCTACAATCAAGAAGAGTGCGCCTGTTGAAATACCGTGGTTCAGCATCTGCAAAATTGAGCCTTCAAGACCAACCTGCGTTAGGGCAAACATACCCAGCATAGAATATCCTAAGTGGGAAACCGAAGAATAAGCAACAAGCTTTTTGATATCTGGCTGAACCATGGCAACAAATGCACCGTAAAAAATACCTATTATCGATAAAATTATAACAAGCAAAGCAAATGCATGTGTCATATCAGGGAACATTGGAAGATTAAACCTTAAGAAACCGTAAGTTCCCATTTTTAATAGAATACCCGCAAGTATTACAGAACCAGCTGTTGGTGCTTCAACGTGTGCCCAAGGCAGCCATGTATGGAACGGCCACATAGGAACCTTGATTGCAAACGCTATAAAGAAAGCCAAGAACAGCCACATCTGTAGATGAGCTGGTAGCGGAGTAGCCATTAATTTTACCATATCCGATGTGTAAGTTCCTGTGAAATGGTGATTTAAGAAATACAAAGCCATGATAGCAATCATCATAAAAACACTACCGGCAAAGGTATACAAGAAGAACTTCATAGTTGCAAAAACCCTGTTTGGACCACCCCATATACCTATCATTAAATACATAGGTATAAGCTGAACTTCCCAAAATACATAGAATAAGAACATATCTATGGATATGAAAACTCCAAGCATACCCGTTTGCATCAAAAGAATAACTATATTAAACAACTTAACCTTTTTATCTATTGCACTCCAAGTTGAAAGCTGAGCAAGAGGCGTTAAAAATGTTGTCAACAAAACTAAAAACAAACTTATACCATCAACACCTACATGATACTCAAAGCCCAGCGATTTAATCCAAGGAACCCTTTCAACAAACTGCATATGATAGGTTGTCGGGTCGAAGTAAAAAAACAGGGGCAAAGAAACAATGAAATCTATCACCAATATAATAAACGTAAACCATTTGATGAGATTTTCGTTTTTCTCGTTAATTAATGCGACAAAAAACGCACCCATCAAAGGTATAAATGTTATTAGCGATAGAATAGGAAAATGAAGCTGATTCATACCCTAAACTCCTCTTTCGATATTAGATAATTTTAACAATATACCAACCGCTCAACACAATTACGCCTAAGCTTACCCAGTAAGCGTAATGATTTACGAAACCTGTCTGAATAAATCTTAACAGATAACCTACTCTGCTTGCAAGCCAACCTGCACCATCAACCATACCTTTATCTATAAGGATAACATCAACAATTTTCCATAAAAAGTTTCTCGATACCCACCAGAATGGTTTAACTATACAGCAAGCTACGAACTCATCAACATAGTAGGTATTAGCAAGCAGTGTATATATAGGCTTGAATGCCCTTGCGATGCTTTCGGCAGTAATAATTTTCTTTATGTATATAATCCATGCTGCCAAGATTCCCAAAATACCCATAGTAACAGAAACACCTATTAATACAGTTTCAGAATAGTGAGCTTCGTTGGCAACCTCTGTATTGGGTGCAATCTGCGTAATCAAATGTTCAAACGGAACTACACCACCTATATGAAGACCTACAAATCCACCCACCATTGATAAAATACCTAATGTCCACATAGGTATAGTCATTACAGCAGGTGCTTCATGGGTGTGGAGATCATGATATAAACCAGGAACCTTTTCTTCACCGTAGAATACCGTAAATACAAACCTAAACATATAAAATGCTGTCATAAAAGCCGTAATTTCTCCTACAACCCAAATTATAGGATGACCAAATTCCAATGCATGAGCCAATATAGCGTCTTTTGAGAAAAATCCTGCAAACGGTGGTATACCGCCTATAGCAAGCGAAGCTATAACCATCAAAATTGCAGTTTGAGGCATATATTTTCTTAATCCACCCATCAAGTCTATTGATAGAAGTCCTCTCATTGAGTGCATAACAGCACCAGCTCCAAGGAACAAAAGACCTTTAAAAAATGCGTGTGTCATTAAATGGAACATTCCTGTCCAATACGCACCCACACCAACACCTATAAACATATATCCAAGCTGAGATAGCGTGGAGTATGCAAGAATTCTTTTAATGTCTTTATGGGTCAAAGCCATAGTAGCAGCATAGAAGGCGGTAAATGCACCTACACTTGCTACAACTTCTTGAGCTATGGGAGCCATAGAAAAGATTGCATTAGACCTTGCAACCATATAAACACCAGCCGTAACCATCGTAGCAGCGTGAATCAATGATGAAACGGGTGTCGGACCTTCCATAGCGTCAGTTAACCAAATATACAACGGAAATTGTGCAGATTTACCCATAGCGCCCAAGAATAAAGCCAAGCCGATGATTGTTGCTGCTGTAGAATTTAATACCTCTTCAGCTCTTGGAAAAACATCAGCGTAGGTAGCGCTACCGAAATAGTAAATTATAAACATAACACCGATTGTAAAACCGGCATCACCGATTCTATTAACAACAAAAGCCTTTTCTCCTGCATCCGAAGCTGTATCTTTTTCATACCAGAAACCAATCAATAGATAAGAACATAATCCAACACCTTCCCATCCAACAAACATAAGAAGGTAGTTGTTACCCAAAACAAGCAAAAGCATCGATGTAACAAATAGATTCAAATAAGCAAAAAATCTGGAGTAGCCTGGATCACCATGCATATACCCTATAGAATAAATATGAATCATAGTTGAAACAAAGGTAACAACAAAGAGCATAACAGCACTTAAAGCATCAACCCTTAAGCCAAATGGAATAACAACCTCTTTAAAAGGTAACCATGTGTAGTAGATATGCTCAACTATATTTCCGTGCAAAACGGACATTATAGGGAAAAGTCCTAAAACAAAAGATGTTGCCAACGCCAAAGATGCTATAACGCCAGCGTAAGGCTTTGTCCATTTGCCAAAAATACCGTTAATAAGAAAACCTATTAAAGGCGCAAGGACAACAAATAGTAAAATTCCGCTCATCACTCATTCCCCTTTTATTTCTTTAACATTGAGAAGTCATTAATATCAACGCTTCCCTTCCTTTTATACATCATAACAGCAATAGCCAAACCCACTGCGGTTTCGGATGCCGCTACGGCCGCAACAAATAGAAACATAACTTGACCTGAAACATTGCCTAAATAATAAGCCATTACTATAAGCAACATTCCTGCTCCGTTTATCATAATCTCAAGAGACATAAGCACAATCATAAAATTCCTCTTAATCATAACACCTGTTGCGCCTATGGCTATAAGCAATGCAGAAACAATCATATATTGAACTAACATAGCCCCTCCTTACTGATTTATATCCTTTTTCGTTAAAACAACCGCTCCAAGCAAAGCCACAAGCAAGATAATTGCGGTTATTTCAAAAGGGAATAGGTAGTGTTTAAACAGCACATCACCAATCATCTTTGTGTTGCTTCCATCTATAGCCAAGTTCTTTCCTGCATTGCTTAAATCGATTTTAAATTTTAAAGCCAATACGGCTAAGTCAGCCAATATGCCCGCTCCAAACATAGCAGCCCATAATGGTTGAGGGTTAAATCTTCCTATTGCATTCAGATTTCTCCTATCCATAACCATCATTGTAAGCGCTATCATAATAGCTATAGCTCCAGCATAAACTATGAGCTGCAACATAGCGTTAAACTGAGCATGCAGCATAACAAACAAGCCCGCTATACCGACAAATGTCAGCACCATCCACAAAGCTGCCCTAAACGGATTCTGAGATATAACGACGCCCAATCCTCCGCCAACGGTTATGATGGCCAAGATATAAAATACTATTGCCTCCATATTATCACCCTTCTTCCGTTTTTCCGTTGTTTATAAGTTGTTCTTTTGTGTAAACAAACTTTTCCCTATCGTAGTCTGCCAACTCATATTTATCCGTCATCTCTATAGCGAGCTCTGGGCAAACTTCGACACATAAACCACAAAACAGACATCTTCCCAAATCCAACTCGTATTCAACGGGATTTTTGGTGTGGTCTTCGTTTTCCTTAGGAGTTATTTTTATACACTTCGAAGGACAAACCTGCTCACACAAACCGCAGTCTATACATCTTACAGCATCCGTTTCATCAAATGTTGTTAAAGCGTGCAGCCATCTTCCGCGTTCTGGAACATCCAAACGTTCATCTGGATACTGGCAGGTAACTGCGTGCGTAAAAAGGTATTTTATGGTAACGGTCAAACCTTTTCTCAAATCATTAAACAGCATAATCCTATCCTCCTAATATATAGGCAAACCTATTGCCAAAGCGAAACCTGTCCACAGAATATTTAAAACCATTAAAGGTAATAGCTTTTTCCAAGCTATATCCATTAACTGGTCGTAACGATATCTCGGGAAGGTTCCCCAAAACCATGTAAACATAAAGATTAAAGCCAAAACCTTTATCCAATACCATATAAAACCAGGAAGTATGGGTCCGCTCCATCCTCCCAAGAACACTATTGCTGCCAAAGCAGAAACGATAAATATTGTAATATATTGACCAAAGAAAAATACACCCATTCTAAGCCCTGAAAACTCTGTTAAATGACCTGCAACAAGCTCTGGTTCTGCTTCTGGCAAGTCAAACGGAACTCTTGCAGTGGCTGCAATCATAGCTATCACAAAAGCAACAAAGGCAAAAGGCTGATAGAATACAAACCATAAATGACCACTTTGAGCCTGGACTATCTCATTTAAATTCAATGAATGTGCCATTAGAATAGGATTCAACAAAGCCAAAGCCAAGATTGCTTCATAACTTACAATCTGTGCTGCTTCCCTTTGCGATGCCATATAGGAATATTTGTTTCCACCAGATGCTATACCAGCTGTTAAAACACCAAAGGATGCAAGACCCAGAATTGCAAGGATATACAAAATATCAACTTGCGAATGAAATACACTTAAATACAACACTTTACCACTTGAAAGATGGATTGGTGGCCCAAAAGGTATAGCAATAGCTGCTGCAAATGGCAATGCTGTAGCTATAATAGGTGAAACCCAAAAAAGAACCTTATCAACTCTTTCAGGTATAACATCTTCTTTAAATACAGTTTTTATAGTATCAGCAATAGGCTGCAATAGACCATGCCAGCCAACTCTTTTTGGACCTATTCTCTGCTGTATATGACCAAGCACCTTTCTTTCGTACCAGACAACATACATACCGTAAATACCCAAGATAGCAAACATCACCACAAATTTCACTAACGCTATTAATACTTCCATAGCTACTCACCCTTCGTAATTTTTGCACTAAA